>Ga0209591_10000072_pt1 | contig 119910 bp, 114 predicted proteins | sample MAT01_FD_187207 | JGI IMG/M metagenome (GOLD analysis project Ga0209591, IMG submission 187207) | Freshwater microbial communities from Lake Fryxell liftoff mats and glacier meltwater in Antarctica - MAT-01 (SPAdes) (version 2) | ecosystem: Environmental > Aquatic > Freshwater > Ice > Liftoff...
AAAGAGAGTGTATCAGCGATATAGCTTTTCCAGCGTTGATCGTACACAGATGCTAGACGGTCGTACTGTTTGCGAACGGTGGTTTCGATCATGCTGGTTCTCGTAATTATCAGAATTGGGCATGGGGCATGGGGCATGGGGCATGGGCATGGGGCATGGGCATGGGGCATTAGAAAACTCTTCCCCACTCCCTACTCCCCACTCCCCTAAGCTATCGTCACATCTGGCGACAAGAAAACATCCTGAATGGTGTGAAATAGCTTTACACCTTCCTCAAAAGGACGCTGGAAAGTCTTTCGCCCAGAAATTAATCCTGTACCGCCAGCCCGTTTGTTAATCACAGCGGTACGAACTGCTTCTGCAAAGTCATTTTTACCAGTCGCCCCACCAGAATTAATCAGCCCCACCCGCCCAGAGTAACAATTCAGCACTTGGTAACGAGTTAAATCAATTGGGTGGTCGGTCGTCAATTCTGCGTAAACTCGCTCATCGGTTTTGCCATAAGTCTTACCAGTGGCTTTGACAACTGCACCGTAACCATTGTTATTTTCGGGTAACTTTTGTTTAATAATGTCGGCTTCAATGGTAACGCCCAAATGATTTGCCTGTCCGGTGAGGTCAGCAGCAAGATGGTAATCTTTATCTTGTTTAAAAGCGTTGTTCCGCAGATAACACCAGAGAATTGTTACCATCCCCAGTTCATGGGCGCGTTTAAAAGCTTGGCTGATTTCCTGAATTTGTCTGGTAGACTGGTCTGAGCCAAAGTAAATTGTCGCACCCACCGCCGCCGCCCCCAAATTCCAAGCTTGTTCGACATCAGCAAACAATACTTGGTCATATTGATTAGGGAAAGTCAACAATTCGTTATGATTTATTTTGACAATAAAGGGAATTTTGTGGGCATATTTCCGTGATACGATGCCTAATGTTCCCAAAGTGGTAGCAACAGCATTGCAACCTGCGGCGATCGCCAATCTCACAATATTTTCTGGGTCAAAGTAAATCGGATTGGGCGCAAAAGACGCACCTGCCGAGTGTTCAATCCCTTGGTCTACCGGTAGAATAGACAGATAGCCTGTGTTTGCCAGACGACCAGTAGAATAAAGTAGCTGGAGATTACGCAATACTTGAGGGTTGCGATCGCTATTTACCCAGATGCGATCTACAAAGTCTGGGCCTGGTAAATGTAACAAATCCTGAGAAACTTTTGCTTTATGGGTAAGCAGGTCTTCTGCCTCTTTACCTAGCAATGACTCGATAGAAGTAGCCTCTATGAGCGTTGTCGTCATAGTATTTTCCTCAACAATTGAGCAAATGACTTTGCCTTTAAGATAACATTTATAATATTTCTAACCTGGTTGTGCGGACATTAACAAAAGGAAACCTTCTTGCAGTGCTGGTTCACCAGTCTCACAGAATTCTGACTCCTGAATTCTGTTTTTTAAAAAGATTCATCCTTGACATGGTTCTTTTTATTCTTTGCTTGCTGAATTTCCTTTGCCAAAAAGAAATTCAGAATTGTTCGTAGGGCAATGATAGCAGCTAGTTTACCAATTTCGTCCCAAGTTGGAGCGATCGTGCTACGTAAAATGTCAGCAGCCAATGCAAACTCAAGGGCAAGAACTAGCCACATACCCAACGTCAGCCGAATTTCCTCTTTAGCCTCGTTCAGCTTTTTACGGCGGCTGAAGAAAAAAACCAGTATTTTAACTGTGGCTTCTAAGACAGCCATACCAATGATTATGCCAGTGAAGATATCAACTGCTGTAGCAAGTACAGTCGTCAAATTCGTGACGAGAACTTCCATATAGTTTATTTATTTCACGGGTTCAAACAGTCAAACGTCCATGCGCCAAACATTGGCGATACTTGGCGTTGTTACAAGAATAGGGGAAATAGTAAATTATACTTATCACCTATTTCCTCTACACCTCAGTTTTAGTTTGATAATGAAGACCCTACTTGTCTAGGTTTTGAATAGTAGCATCTTCTAAATTATCTAGTTTGTTGTCAGAATTGTTCGTTGAGTTGGAGGATTTGTAATGTAAACCACCTACCTCTGCTAAAGTATAGAGGGGTCTGGCTTTAACTTCTTCGTAGATGCGCCCTACATATTCGCCTAAGATACCAACACTGACTAACTGCACAGATCCGAGAAAGAAAATTGCCATCAAAATAATCGTAAACCCGGTTAAAGGCGAATGGGGGAGAAAAAGACGCCAATATAAGACTAATAAAGCCATTATGATTGCTGCCGCCGCTGCTATTAACCCTAAGTAGGTTGATAACCGCAGTGGCACTTTTGAAAAAGAGACTAAACCATTGATGGCAAGCGCCAAGGATTTGCTAAAAGTGTATTTAACTTCCCCAGCAAAACGAGAGCTGCGCTCGAACTGAATTGCTGTTTGCTGAAAGCCAACCCAAGAACGCAAACCACGAATATAGCGGGCACGTTCTGGCATAGAATTAAGAATATCTACGATCTGCCGATCCATTAAACAAAAATCACCAGTATCAGTAGGAATGTCTACATCTGCAAGTTTCTTGAGGACGCGATAAAATAAGTAGGCAGTAAAACGCTTAAACCATCCTTCCTTGAGGCGTTGAGTGCGTTGAGCGTAGACCACCTGATAGCCCTGTCGCCATTTTTCGACCATGTCGGGGATTAGTTCTGGTGGATCTTGTAAGTCAGCATCAAGGATGATGATAACTTGACCCCGGACAAAATTGAGACCAGCAGTAACTGCAATTTGATGCCCAAAGTTACGAGCAAAGCTTAGGTAGCAAATGCGTAGGTCTTTTTGATGGAGGTCTCGTAGGAGTTGGAGGGAGCGATCGCGGCTACCATCGTTGATTAAAACTAATTCTACAAGGCCATCCATCCGGTTCATTACTGCACTCACTCTGCGGTACAATTCTGGAATAATTTCTTCCTCGTTATAGATTGGAATAATAAATGAATACTTTGGTAGCATAGTTTATTTATTATCTGGGTTTATGTGATTTGAGGAGTCTGATTTTTTAAGGCTTTCTATAGCTTTTTTAGGAAAATTACGACGATGCCGATACCAAGTAGACCCCGCTACCAGCATTCCAGTTAAGCCTAAGGCAAGCACTAACGGCAAAAAATCACCTGTCTTAACTGCTTTCAAGCCAGAACTACCTAATAGGACAAAAGGTAATACACTAGGAACAGTACCAAGTGTTGTACCTAGAACATAATCTTTAAAGCTGATGGAAGTTAATCCAGCGACGAAATTGACCAAGCCATAGGGCATGATCGGTACTAATCTTATGGCAAACATATAAAAAAGCCCTCCACGACGCACCTCCGCATCCATAGCTTGCCAGCGTCCTGCTAGTCGTTTGGCAATTGTTTTGCGTCCAATAGTCCGAGTAAAAGCAAAGGCAATAATTGCCGCAATTATAGCTGCAACACTAGTCCAGACAGTACCCAGCCAAGACCCAAAAATTGCACCTCCAGTCAAATTAAGTACTGTTGAGGGCAAAACTAACATAGTTGCCACAATGTACAAAGCAATATAAATAATCGGTGCCCAGATTCCAGAAGACTTCAGCAAAGCTTGAATTTGTGCTGGTTCAACACCGCCAAGAAGATATACTGCTATACCAGTCGCAATAATGCAACCCAATGCGAGTAGTAAAATACCAGTTTTTAAGTTCCACACTAGAACTATACTCCTACTTTTGTTTTAACACAACCTAACTTCTCTCAATTTACCCTTTCATTAATTCTTGAAAATCTTGGTTTTGGAAAGCAGACTAAATTAATGACTTAAAAAATAAGTTATTTATACTTTAGTCAGTTAAATAATACAATCATCAGGCTAATCTCCAAAACCTTTTTTTATCTTTATTTCCAAGATTACAGATTTATAATTACAATTTTAAAAAATTAAACTTCTTAGTAAAGCTAAATGGTTCAATATCAATCTTATTATGATCTTTATCTAATATATTTAATACAATATAACTTTTTCCCGTAAATTAAAACACTCATAGGTTGACACGGATGCAAATACTTTAGTTTATTCCGACTCGATATTGATTTTAAGGTTTTTATAATTATTATTTGTAATTAAATAAATTACAGATTGAATCCTTAATACTTGAAAAGTATAAGTAGGTTCATTCGCCAAACTCCCATCAGTTTGTTCAACAAATCCAGGATAATTGATCTCTTGTCGATAAAGTTCTAGTTTAAGGCGACTGCCGTCAGAGCGGAGGCTTGCGACCTAGAGGCTTTATGATGAAACAGTCCTGTAGGCTGGTTTCTCGCCGTAGAGAACTGTTGTTAGCGTTACCGCAGCGTTGGAATGACGAGCGTCACCCAGAAGTCCGCAGGTATATCTTTATGTAAATTCCCTAACTAAAGTTAGGGAATTTAATTGATAACCGCTAACTGTTAAACACCATATTTTATTCACAAATTGAGATGTATTTACCCTGGTTTTGTTTATTGTCCAGTTGGATTTACTAAAGTTTCAGAAGCTTTTTCGTCTTGAGTAGAAAGAGAGCGAATTAACTCCCGAATTACATCGGTTGCTGGTCTCCCCGTTATTGAACAGTAGTTTTCAAGCTTCTGTGCCTCACTTGATGTGAGATTAATTGTAAGTCGTTTAGCAGCCCATTTTTTATTCATGTACTAGAAAAGCTATTTTTTAAACTACTTCTCTAATATCAATCATCTAAGCTGTTACTACAATAGTATAATTAATGACATTTACTTCAAGTAATCATGAAGCAAAATATAATATTTTCTAAGCAATAGTAAAAGAGGTAAAATACATTCTAGAGTATGAAGTTTAGTTATTTTCACGAGAGTAATTATAAATTGAATGTAAAAGATATATCAAAATACGTCAACCCAAGATAAGTATTTTCACTAACTGTTATCGCTTTTTAATTAGGGGATTCTCTTTTTAGTTTTTACTTGTTAATAAGTCATAGGCTAAAGCAAAAATATCAGGCGATTAGAAATCACGGCTAAATAAATGTTCGCCCTTGGCGTTCGCGTAGCGTCTCCGTCAGGAGAAAGGTAGTCCGCCTGTGCCGATTAATCATAGCCTTCAGTTTTTGTAGGTGACAGCGCCTCTACAAAAGATTTTGTTCACCTTGGAACTGGTACTTGATTAATTACCGATGCAATTACTGCATCAATTTGCAAACCATCTAGCATTGCTTCTGGTTTCAGAATGAGGCGATGACGTAGCAGCGGCGATGCAACTGCTTTAACATCATCTGGCGTTACAAAATCCCTTTTAGTTAACCATGCTAGTGCTTGAGATGTCTGCAACCAAGCACCGGCGGCGCGAGGTGATGCACCTAAAGTTAAATCGGGATGTTGGCGCGATGTTCTCACCAATGCCAACAAATAATCAACGATCGCTTCTGATACTTTAACTTCTTTAACTGCTTGTCGGGCTTGCAAAATGTCGGCTACTGTTGCGATTGGTTTCAAACGGCTAATATCCGAACGCCTTGCGGCAAAACCCGCCTGACGATTGAGTAACATTTGCTTTTCCGCAGCTTGATCGGGATAATCTACCACCAGCTTAAATAAAAACCTGTCCAACTGCGCTTCTGGCAAGGGATAAGTACCCTCAAATTCCAAGGGGTTTTGCGTCGCAATCACCCAAAATAAATCTGGTAAGGGCAAACTTTCACCATCTAGCGTTACTTGCATCTCTTCCATCGCTTCTAGCAGCGCCGCTTGTGTCTTGGGGGGAGTACGGTTAATTTCGTCTGCTAGCAACACTTCGGTAAATATTGGCCCTTTTTTTAAAGTGAAATTGCGACTATTCAAGTCAAAAATGTTTGTACCAGTAATATCCGATGGTAAGACATCTGGTGTTAGTTGAATCCGGCGAAACTCTCCTTGGATTAACTGCGCTAAAACTTTAACTAGGAGGGTTTTCCCAGTTCCCGGTACTCCTTCCAAAATTATGTGTCCACCGGCTAGCAATGCCACTAGGAGTTGTTGTATGAGGCTAGATTGTCCGACGACTACTTGGTTAAGACCTTGACCGAGGCGAATTAAGATAGGATGGGTTTCGCTCATATTTTTATTTATAAAGAACTCAATTAAACACGTTATACATAATTCCAGAAATTATTTTTGAATTTCTCTGAGGGTTCGCCATTTCCCCAACCAGCTTAACAGTTCTCGCTCGCTCATTGGTTGTTTGCGAGATTGTAGCTTTAAAACTGCATTTAGTTCTGCTGCACTTTGGCCTGTTTTTTCTATCCAGACATTGATCAAGGCTTGATGTTCTAAAGGTATTTGCCCTAATCCTAAAGTTTTTTGGAGTTGCAGTTGTTCTTGTTTTCCGATCATCTCGACAACAAAGTTGGTGGTATCAGCTTTCTGCAACACTCCCGCTAAAGCTTGGATATATGCCTCGCTGTTGTTTATAACTGGTATATCTAAAGCTACTGGCTTACCAAAACGACGATTTTGCGCCCAAATTAGCACCAATAGCAAGATACCTACCTGCACGAATATTGGAAATAAAGGAGTTTTCGCAAAAAAACTTGATAAATTTCCTTCGCTTTCTTTCTCTCTGATATCGGCATCTTTATAGCCGTGGATGTATTCATCTACTAATATTGTGTTACCTTTTTGAGTAACTAAATTGGCTAGATACTTGAAATTACTTAAATAATCTTGGTAAGCGTTAGCGGCTAAATAAGGAGTGGTGGAAAAAATCACGTTTCCTTGTTTGTACTTTTCTTCCCAGATTACAGCACCAAAGCGATCGCCTAAATCAACTTGCTTGGAGTTAGCTTTTTTATATCGTCTGCGTGTCTCAATTTTGACATCTCCTTGGGGGGATTTCTGCATGGTGCTAAAGTCTGCTTCTGTAACCCGCGCTCTCGCACCTAAAATTACTAGAGTATTCCCTTTTTCTACCCATTCACGCTCTTTACTATCTAGCCCTGTCTCTCTAGGATCGCTACTTACCTGTAAAAGGGTAATTGGGCTATTCTCTGACTGAATATCACTAAAAGGCTTTTGCCAGCGCTTGATTGAAATTCCCTGCTGCTGCATAAAAGCATACCAAGCACCATAGCCATCGGCAGCGCGGTTATAAGTAGAGCCATTATTTATTTTACTATTATTGGGAGCGACGATCAAACTAAGTAAAATAATGACTGCTAATGCGATCGCTCCGATCCAAGCAAGGCGATTTGAACGTTTCATTTTTAATTTTCTAAATGATCACTTGGTTTCACATCAATAATATTGAGGATGACAAGTGTTAATACTTACTTATTTTTTAAGTAAAGTCAAAAATATGATTAACTTTATTAAAACACTTGTGTAAAAATTATTGAAAAAACGATGAATAATATCAAGTCGAGTCTGTAGCGGACTTTCGTTAAGCATGAAACAAAGCACTTCCCCTGCTTTTTTAGGAATCCCTTTAAATATGAAGAAAAAAAAATTACGGTTATTAACGATACTGTTTGTAGCAATTGTAGTAATCAACACGATCGCAGGACATAGCGATCCTCTAAAAGCTGCCTCATCTTTAAATAAAGATACCCTGACGATGATTACTTCGCCAGATTATCCCCCTTATGAATTTTATGATACCAAAGGAGGCGATGTCTACGACGGGCTACGCCTACGCCAAATCGTTGGCTTTGATATAGATATTGCCAAGACCTTAGCTCAAAAACTAGGGTTTAAACTTCAGATAATGGAATCCGATTTTAATGGATTAATCCCTGCACTCCAAGCAAATCGGGCTGATTTTGTAATGGCTGGGATGACTCCGACTCCAGAACGTCAAAAAAATATTGATTTTTCAATTATTTATTACGAAGCCAAAGATACGATTGTCGCCCTCAAGGGTAGCAACCTGAAGCAGCCAGAAGATTTATCAGGTAAAAAGGTGGGAGTGCAACTAGGAACGATACAAGAGCAAAATGCTCAGAAAATTGCTCAAAAAGTTGCGGGTATTGAGTTAAAGCAACTCAATAAAGTGCCGGAAGTAGTTCAGGAAATCAAATCTGGGCGAATTGATGCCGCAATTGTTGAAGATACCGTCGCTAAGGGATTCGCCCAAGCTAACCCAGACTTAGAGTTTAATACTATTCTCTCATCTGAAGCAAGTGGATCAGCGATCGCTTTTCCCAAAGGTTCTTCTTTAGTGGAACCGTTTAACAAAGTGCTTCAAGAAATGAAGGACTTGGGTACATTAAAAAAATTAGGAACCAAGTGGTTTTCGCAAAATATCACCACTAAGACTGTATCTTCAACTCCTACCAAAAGCCGACTCAATCTCGACTTCACTAGAATCCTTCCAGATATTCCCTTTATTCTCCGGGGAATTCCCTTAACTTTGTTGTTCACGCTATTATCTGTATCTTTAGGGTTAATTTGGGGAACAATACTCTCACTATTAAAAATTATCAACATCAAGCCGCTTACCTGGCTTGCTAACGCCTATACCTCTGTCTTCCGGGGTACACCTTTGCTGTTACAGTTGGCATTGGTTTATTACGCAACACCTCAGCTTACAGGTTATAAAATTTCGGCATTGGAAGCAGGAGTACTAACTTTTACCCTTAACTCGGGAGCTTATATGTCGGAAACCATCAGAGGTGGGATTCAGGCGGTAGATAAAGGACAAAGTGAGGCAGCAATGTCTATGGGTGTTCCCTATTGGTTGATGATGTGGGATATAATTTTTCCTCAAGGATTGAAGAACATTCTTCCAGCATTGGTAAATGAAACTATCGGACTGCTAAAAGATTCCGCGTTGGTGTCAACAATTGGTGTAGTGGAAATATTACGCAGTGCTCAAATTGTCGGTGCAAATAAATATATTTATTTTGAACCTTTGCTATTTGCCGGCTTAATCTACTATGTTTTGGTAATGGGTTTGACCTTTAGCGCATCCGCTTTAGAAAGGAGATTACGACAAAGTGAGTAATGCAATAATTCGCACGGAATTCTTGTGTAAATCTTTTGGCAAACTCGACGTACTCAAAGATATTTCTACTGAGTTTTATCAGGGAGAAGTAGTTGCCATATTAGGCCCTTCTGGTTCAGGTAAGTCTACCTTTCTGCGATGCATGAACTTGTTAGAACAACCCACCAGAGGCAGAATCTACTTTCATGAGCAAGAAATCACTAAGCCTAAAACTAACATTGCTAAGGTGCGCCAGCATTTGGTAATGGTATTTCAACATTTTAATTTATTTCCCCACATGACAGTGCTAGAAAATGTCACCTACGCACCCATAAAGGTGAAAGGAATAAACAAGCAAAAAGCCCAAAAGCAGGGCTTAGAATTGCTTACTAAGGTAGGTTTAGAGCCAAAAGCAGATGTCTACCCATCTAAACTATCTGGGGGACAGAAACAGCGAGTAGCGATCGCTCGTGCATTAGCAATGGAACCAGAGATGATTTTGTTTGATGAACCCACTTCAGCCTTAGATCCCGAAATGGTTAAAGATGTGCTGGAAGTAATGAAAGCTTTAGCATTATCTGGAATGACAATGGCGATCGTCACTCATGAAATGGGATTTGCAAAGGTTGTTGCCAATCGGATTATGTTCCTTGATCAAGGAAGTTTAGCAGAAGATAGTACTCCTAGCGAATTTTTCCACAATCCTAAGTGCGATCGGGCCAAGCAGTTCTTAGAGAAGATGCTTTAACAATAACTTGAAAATTCAGAAGAAAATCGAAATATTTTCGCTAAACTGCCTTTTAATTTCTACTTTTTACTGGACTCATTGCTCTCATTCTTGATTTAATTTTCCTGGCTGACTTTACCTGTAGCGCTTTCAGCAGCAATTTTATCCTGAAAAATTGCCACATTAGTCTCGTTTATGCAACCACGATTTTTAATCGTTAAGTAGGGGTTGCTAATTACTTTATCAAAATACCTGTTTACTTTCTCAAAATACTTAAATGCTTTCACAAAATGAGGTTTTACTTATTCAAACCCCAGTTTGCTTACTCATTTTGGTGTTTTCCGCAAGTTAAATGAGGTTTTACTTATTCAAACCCCAGTTTGCTTACTCATTTCGGTGTTTTCCGCAAGTTAAATGAGGTTTTACTTATTCAAACCCCAGTTTACTTATTCAAACCCCAGTTTGCTTACTCATTTCGGTGTTTTCCGCAAGCAAAATGACATTTGACTTTCGTATTTCAGTAGTTCGTGCATTTGATCGGCGTATTGTAGTGTGCGTTACGGTGTTTTGTCTAACGCACCACAACATATAATAGGTAATGCGTTACACTAGGCGATGATAGACCCTACTATTTGAATATTTATTTACAGCAATAGCAATTTTTAGATAATTAAACCATACCGTAGCGGCGGACAACAATATTACTAGAGTAAACAAAAACTATGCTTACCGAAGATAAAAAACAACTCAACTGGAAACCCATTATTAAAGCATTTGAGGCTGTCCTTGGCAAAAATGGCGTGGTGCAACGCCGCGAAGAATTGATTACTTATGAATGCGATGGTTTAACTGCCTATCGCCAACGTCCGGCTGTGGTAGTATTACCCAGAACTACGGAACAAGTTGCAGAGGTTGTGAAGATATGTAACCAATACTCTGTACCCTTCATAGCGCGTGGCTCTGGCACAGGTCTATCTGGCGGCGCTTTGCCAGTAGAAAACTCTGTTGTAATTGTCACCTCCTTAATGCGGCAAATCCTGAGCATTGATTTGGAAAATCAACAAACAATTGTTCAACCAGGGGTGATTAATAGTTGGGTAACACAAGCCGTTAGTGGTGCTGGTTTTTACTATGCTCCTGACCCCTCTAGCCAAATTATTTGCTCTATTGGGGGCAATATTGCCGAAAACTCTGGTGGCGTACATTGTCTGAAGTATGGCGTTACCACTAATCACGTTTTAGGATTAAAAATTGTTACACCGTCAGGAGAAATTATCGATTTAGGCGGACAAATCCCAGAAATGCCTGGTTATGATTTAACAGGTGTATTTGTTGGTTCTGAAGGCACATTAGGAATCGCCACAGAAATTACTTTGCGAATTCTCAAAAGTGCAGAATCAATTTGTGTGCTGTTGGCAGATTTTACCAGTGTTGAAGCTGCCGGGGCAACTGTTTCTGATATTATCAGCGCCGGCATTATTCCTGGTGGTATGGAAATGATGGATAACGTCAGCATCAATGCAGTTGAAGATGTTGTGGCAACTAATTGTTATCCCCGCGATGCTACTGCTATTTTACTAATAGAAATTGACGGTTTAGAAGTGGAAGTTGCAGGGAATAAGCAACGGATTACTGAAATTTGTAAAAAGAATGGTGCGCGTAATGTCACTTCTGCAACTGACCCAGAAACCCGATTGAAATTATGGAAAGGACGCAAAGCAGCTTTTGCGGCTGCTGGACATTTAAGCCCAGATTATTATGTACAAGATGGTGTAATTCCCCGGACTAAGTTGCCTTATGTTCTGCATGAGATTGAGGTATTAAGTAAACAATATGGTTATCGTGTTGCTAATGTATTTCACGCTGGCGATGGCAATCTTCACCCGCTAATTCTTTATGATAATTCTCTGCATGGGGCATTAGAGCAAGTAGAAGAAATGGGTGGAAAAATTCTCAAACTTTGTGTCCAAGTCGGTGGGAGTATTTCTGGCGAACATGGTATTGGTGCAGAGAAAAAGTGCTATATGCCAGAAATGTTTAGCCAAGTTGATTTAGAAACTATGCAATGGGTGCGGCAAGTTTTTAACCCTAAAGGGTTAGCAAATCCTGAAAAGATATTCCCCACACCACGAACTTGTGGAGAAGCAGCAAATGCATCGGCACTCAAACAATTTGAAGGTGTGGAAAGATTTTAAGAAGAAAGAAGTCAGGAGTCAGAATTCAGGAGTCAGGAGTTAAGATTTTGGAGTTTGGAGTCATAATTTATCAGGTTTTGATATGGCTAAGTATAATCATCACCAAAATTGGCTCCGTATTATTTCAACTCTTCTGACTTCTAACTCCTGAATTCTTAATCATCATTTCTTCACATCATCCTGATGATTACAAATTTATTTTGTAGTTATAGGTATTCTGATCGCACTAGGTCAAGTTTACAAATGAATCGGGTTGTTCGCCGTTGTGTTTCTTACTTACTGTGTTTGGGATTAGTAGTCACTTTAACAGTTTTTTCACTCTCTTCACTGCCCGTTTATTCCCAAAAAACAAGCCCTGTAACTACAGAAATTCGCGGCGTTTGGCTCACTAATGTTGCTAGTGGCGTACTATTTGTACCCTGGGGTATTAACCGCGCTTTAAATCAATTATCGGCTCTCAACTTTAATACAATTTATCCTGTAGTTTGGAACCGAGGACATACTTTTTATAAGAGTGCTGTAGCCAAAATGACTACAGGCTCAGATACTCAACCTTTGCTCAATTTCATGCATGGTGGACAGAATGTTTTAACAAAGATAGTGACACTTGCTAAAAATAAAGATTTGAAAGTCATTCCTTGGTTTGAATACGGGTTTATGACTCCGCATTATTCACAATTAGCCAAGCGTTATCCTGATTGGTTAACAATTGGGCAAAAAGGTATAAACTCTATCCAAGATGCTCCACCAGAAGAAATCGACAATGGCTTAGTGAGTAAGCAAGCTTGGTTGAATCCTTTACATCCACAAGTGCAAGAGTTTATCCAATCGTTAATTTTAGAAGTAGTCAAGGATTACGATATCGATGGTATTCAGCTTGATGACCACTTTGGGATGCCTGTACAGTTTGGTTACGATCGCTTCACTATTCAACTCTACCAGCAAGAACATCAAGGTAAAAGTCCCCCTACTAATCCTTTTAATTCAGAATGGATGCGTTGGCGAGCAGACAAAATTACTGATTTCATGGCAGAAATCTATCAAGCTGTGAAGGCGGTTAAACCCAAAGTCAAAATATCTTTGTCTCCTAACCCTCAAGCTTTTGCCTATAAATACTATTTGCAAGACTGGGAAAGTTGGGTAAAGAAAGGTTTAGTTAATGAGTTAATTTTACAAGTATATCGAAATAACAAAAACTCTTTTATCGCTCAACTAGAACAACCATCTGTAAAATTGGCTCAAAGTTTAATTCCTGTAGGTATTGGTATTTCAACGGGAACGGTGGGTAATCCTGTGAAAATCGCCCAAATTAAAGAACAGGTTCAAGCGGTGCGCGATCGCAATTTTGATGGCATCTCCTTTTTTTACTGGGAGAGTCTGTGGGGTTACATCGTACCTGAATCACCCCAACAGCGACGTAAAGCTTTTTTTGATATGTTTAATGCTAAAACTGTCAGATTATTACAACCAAAGAAACTTTGATGCCATTCGTGCCTGAAAATACTAGATTTAGCTTTACATGGCTGTGGACTTTTGCTACATTTTGCGGTTTTTTATTCAGTTTGCTGTTAATTGCTTTAAAGGTAACTCGTAAAATCCCTTTTTTCTCTCAGCGTTCCCTGTGTCTAACCCACTAGCGCCCTAGATCGAGAACTCATGAGCAAAGTTGTAACCAATCCGCAAAGCGATCGCCTACGTATTTTCCTCAGTAGCCTTAACGACGGATAGTTAGGAGTTATAAATTAAAGACTTCTTTTGAACTCATCACGAGCTAAACGCCCCGCTATAGCAGTTCTCGTTTACGTGAGGTACACCCGTAGGGGCACGGCATGCCGTGCCCCTACACCTTGGGATATAACGTTGTACCGCATCTGAATGGGAACCGCTATAACAGCACTCTTTAAAGGTACTCTCGTAAAAAATCAAAGGGATCATCTTCCCAGCAAGGTTCGGGTATCAGCCAAAACAAACTACTGTTGATGTCGGCTTCAATTTCATCACTGTCGTCTCTATGAAATAGTTCTATCAAAGCTGTCCAATCACGTTCTCTTAGAAACGTTAACGATGGGGCATATACCTGGAGATTATTTGAGTAATTCACGCGCAAATTTGTACTTGACAGCCGGAGAAAATTAGTATAAAGATTTGTAAATAATCAGATTCTAGCTTTGACAACCGCAGTTAAATAGTTATTTTAATCCTATTAAATATGGACTGCTCTTATGAGTGTCTCACAACTTAAATAAGACTGCTATAGTATTTATTACATAGTTACAGCCTTAATTTACTCAGAGCAGAAAAATTCTTCAGGCTCAGACTCGATTAATTCGACGTTAAAGACTTCTGTAAAAGATTGCGCTACATAAAGACGTACCTCTTGGCAAGTAACACCTGGAATCCACTCGGCTAAACTGCCCACAGGTTTATCAGAAATACCGCAGGGTACAATGCGCTCAAAGCCTGTCATGTCTGGACAAACGTTTAATGCAAAGCCATGCATAGTAATCCAACGGCTAACTTTAATACCAATAGCCGCAACTTTTCGCCCTTCTAACCAAACACCAGTAAAAGCCGGAATTCTTTCTCCGTGCAATCCATAAACTGCCAATACGCGAATTATAACTTCTTCGAGTTGCCGTAAATACCAATGGAGGTCTTTACGATAACGTTGCAGATTTAAAATCGGATATCCTACCAGCTGGCCAGGACAATGGTAAGTAACCTCGCCGCCTCGTTCAACTCGATGCACGTCATATTGGCTTTTGTCAATATCAAATTTGAGAAAATCTGAGTTAGATCCTTGTCCCAAAGTATAAACAGGTGGATGCTCTAGCAAAATTAACACGTCATTTAGACTGGGGTCATGAATGCGCTCAGTGAGGAGCGATCGCTGCCATGCATGAGCTTCTAAGTAAGGCATTAATCCTTGATTGTACAGCAAACAACGGTTTTTGTGTGGTTCATTATTATGGATCATGCCAAAAATAAATTGAGATTGGGAACGAAATATATTTCAAGTTGAAGGATTGGAGTCAGCAAATATTAAGTTTTGCAAAAGATTTTAAAGGAAAGTGAAGGGAAGCTGCATTAGAAAATACAAAGTGCTAGGTTGAAAAGATAACCTCAATAGGTTTTAGGAGGAATTTTCTGCAATAAGCATCATGCCAAGACAATAAAGACGAATGTACTGGCTGATGACTCTAATCATAATTATTGGCATTTTAAACAGAATCAAATTTCGACAAAGACTTGTATTCTTGAACAACAGCAAGCAAACCTCAATCGAATGCAGAAGGAGCAACTATCAACAATTCTGTAAGCGTTCCTTTATTGGAGTTGGTAGTCACAGGAGCTACTACTCAGATTTCCTCATCCAGGAGTTTTATATGGACATCCAATTGGATATCAGCGCAGAGATGGAGAGGGAAATCAAGGGTATACTTGACAACAACTCAGATGCAGCACCTTAGAGACAGATCGCTAGCAGTATATACAATATAGTTCACAATTTGTTTTGGCGGGGGTAATAGACCTTACCGCAACTTCTTTTCATCCAAAGCAAATTCACACATCCAAATATTCAGCGGGAGACTTTACATGAAGCTTGTCATCCACAGCAAAAATATTGAAATCACCGATGCAATTCGTGAGTATGTACATCAAAAGATTGAAAAAGCAGTTAGTCACTTTCAGAACATTACCAATGAAGTGGATGTGCATCTGAGCGTAGCCCGTAATCCGCGAATTAATCCTAGACAAGCGGCTGAAGTAACTATTTATGCTAATGGTAGCGTTATTCGTGCCGAGGAAAACAGCGAAAACCTCTATGCCAGCATTGATTTAGTTGCAGATAAAATTGCCCGTCAACTGCGAAAATACAAAGAACGCCGTCAAGATCAGAAAACTAATGCTCAACTAACAGAAGTAGTTGTTGCAGAGTCGATAATAACAGATTTAATTGGCGATCGCACTCCCGAACTACCTAACGAAGTTGTCCGCACAAAATATTTTTCTATGCCACCGATGACCCTTGCAGAAGCCTTAGAACAACTGCAACTTGTAGGACACGACTTTTATATGTTTCGCAATGCTGAAACTGGCGAGATTAATGTAATTTACGAACGCAACCACGGCGGTTATGGCGTGATTCATCCCCGCAATAATAATGGTCATACCAACGGCAAGAATGGCAAGTCAGCCTACGCTAACATTGATATGCAGGAAAAATCGCACTCGAATAAAGTCTAATTAAAACGCATAGGAATGCAAAGAGTATTCTTTGCGTTCCTCTGCGTTTAAAAACTTTTTATTTAGCCGCAAGCTGTTGCAAAGTTTTCAGCGCTTCCTCAACGTGACCTTTAAAGTTAAACATTGAATCAAAAACGTATTGCACAACTCCCTGTTGGTCAATGACATAAGTAACGCGACCGGGGAACAAGCCAAAGGCTGCTGTTGCACCATATAGCTTCCGCACTTGGTCGCCTTTGTCAGTTAACAGAGTAAAAGGTAGATTGTATTTCGCAGCAAATTTCTGGTGAGATTCGCTGGAGTCAGCGCTCACGCCGAGAACTTCAGCGCCAGCGCTTTTAAACACTTCATACTGATCGCGAAAGGCGCAAGATTCAGCCGTACATCCGGGTGTGTCGTCCTTGGGATAAAAATATAGGACAACGGCTTTTTGTCCGCGAAAATCTTGGAGGCTAACTGTTGAACCGTTTTGGGCAGGTAGAGTGAAATTAGGAGCGGTATCTCCAACTTTGATTGGCATAGTTATTAAAAAATCTAGAATTTGTGTGCTTTAAATAACTATTTATCATAATTCAAAAAATTTTATCACTTAATAACAAATTATTTCCTTTAATTCTATATTCAAAGTTTATTTATTTTTACGGTCTAAGTATATCTTGAAACCCAATCCACTGCCAAATCCGCCGCCAAATATGATAAGTATTTTTAGAATATCCTGATAAACAGCCACATCTTTATTAACCAGAAAAACCGTTAAAAACACGAAAAGAGCCACAAAAATACAAATAGCGACTAAATTATACTTTCTTGCTTCTTGTACGTCTATAAATGCTCTTTCACTATCTTTTTCTACGCTTTCAAGTATTTTTGTTATGTGCTGTTGATTAATTTTATCTAGAATTGGTGAAATAGACGATTCCGAGAAGCGACCCATAGAAAGAAAAGTTCTTATTTCCTTCTTGATTTCTGGCGGAAGATTTAAATTGTTTAATTCTTCAGGGAGTTTTTCTATATATCTACTTTCACTATCTTGCTCATCTTTTGTTTGCTCAAACTCTTTAGTTGATTCATTTTCTTGATTAGACATAATGATATAAACTTCAAAAATTGAGAGCTAGCTGGCTTTTAATATAGACCTTTACTTCGTAGTAATATATTTTTCCATAGCAGAGGAAAGTTTCGATTCCCAAAAATTTTTAATTTTCTGCTCAAAAGCATCTTGAAATCTGGCTTCTACCTCATTTTCAATAAAAATAGAGCAAGCATAACGAACTAAAGCTTCAAATGCTTCATCACTAATTTCTCCATTCATATTCAAATACGAGAAAAAAGATAATATGCTTTTAAGCCTTACTAGATTTGAGGCTGGAAAATCAACATTAGTCAATTCCACACCTTTGCTTGATGCTGAATTTGATATTACCCTAAATTTTTTGTCTTTTAAAAACACAGGAAAACTTTCCAAATTCATCTTTTGTCAAGATTATCAAAACTATTTTTAAATATATGTTAAATTTTAACCATAAGTCTAAAAACTTTACCCTTAATTTAAATTATACAATATTTATTCAATAATACAAATGTATTAAAAAGAGCTAAGTTTGAAGGAACAGGGTCATAACTAACCAATTTTACCTTGTATCCAAGTATATAATTTTGCTTGATTACCTACATCAGGCGGGGTAGCTTAGATACTCATCTAACAGAAAATTCCGCTTATGCGCCTGACTTCACTCGATGTTTTTCGCGGTATTACGATCGCTGCTATGATTCTTGTCAATATGGCGGGAGTCCCAGGTGATGTATATCCTCCGTTAGCCCACGCCCATTGGCACGGTTGCACACCAACTGACTTGGTATTCCCCTTTTTTCTCTTCATTGTTGGTGTAGCGATGACTTTCTCACTGTCAAGATACACCGAAGGCAAGAAACCAACCTCAGCAGTTTACTGGCGAATTTTACGCCGCGCCGCCATTCTCTTTGCCTTGGGATTGCTACTAAATGGCTTCTGGAATCAGGGTGTTTGGACTTTTGACTTGAGTAGCATCCGCATTATGGGGGTGTTACAGCGCATCAGTCTTACCTACCTGCTGGCTTCCTTGGCAGTTCTCAACCTACCGCGTAAAGGTCAATGGATACTAGCAGCAGTGCTACTCATCGGCTACTGGCTAACGATGATGTATGCAGTAATGCCCAATTATGGTGCAGGAATTCTGACGCGGGAAGGTAATTTTGCCGCTTATATTGACCGCCTAATTATTCCTAAAGCACATCTATATAAAGGTGATGATTTCAACTTTATGGGTGATCCAGAGGGACTGTTTAGTACTATTCCCGCGATCGCAAACGTCCTCGCTGGCTACTTCACTGGACAATGGATACGCAGTCAACCTGTACAGTCACGCACAAGTATAGGTTTAACGTTATTTGGAGTCGGTTGCTTAATTATCGGTTGGGCGTGGGGGTGGACATTCCCCATTAACAAAAAGCTGTGGACAAGTTCTTATGTAGTTTTTACTAGCGGTTGGGCGTTACTGTTGTTAGCAGCTTGTTACGAACTCATCGAAGTCCGGCTGATGCGTCGCTGGAGTAAACCTTTTGAAATCATGGGTTTAAATGCGATCGCTCTTTTCGTTGCATCCGTTTTATTGATTAAAATCTTAGTTAAAACTACTATCGGCACAGGAGAAAACGCTAACAGCACCTACAATTGGATCTACCAGAATTTTTTTGTATCTTGGGCGGGGGTGCTAAATGGTTCTCTGTTGTTTGCCCTAGTTACCGTGTTATTGTGGTGGGCTGTTGGTGTTCTGATGTATCGGCAACGCTGGTTTCTCAAAGTATAAACAGTGTTGCCTAAATTACAATAGGTATTAAGTGATAGATTTTTAATACTTTAGGAACAAAGGCGATGGCAACGCTACCATATTATTGGTGCGTTAATCTATACTTTCTTTCGAGAACCTACTAAAGTTCTGATGTCTTCTAATTGACTTAATTAATCCATAGAAACAATTGTGAGGTAATGAATGCGTTGCATTGGATTTTGGGTATTTTTGCCCGTTACCGTGATATTCGGCTGCTCAGAGCAAGTGTTTCAATCTAGCCCATCTATAGCAAACTCTACCCCATCTTTAGTTCAACCAGCCAGTCCAATTTTGTTAGCAAAGGCGAGTTATCTTTCACCGTTGGAACAACAGGTAATTGTTGAAACAAATAAAGTACGAACAAATCCCAAGTCATACCTTCCGATTATAGAAAACTATAGAAAGCGCTTTGAAGGGAGCCGAGTCAAAATTTCTAATAATAGCTATTTGATAACTCAAGAAGGAGTAAAAGCAGTTGATGAGGCGATCGCATTTCTGAAATCTGCTCGTCCTGTGGGAGCGTTGAGTGCATCCAAAGGGATGTCTTTAGGAGCAAAAGATCACGTGAAAGATCAAGGCTCAAAAGGTGCTACAGGTCATGATGGTAGCGATGGTAGCAACCCCTTTACTCGCATCAACCGCTATGGTAAATGGCAAATAACCGCAGCTGAAAATATTAGTTATGGCCCAAACACCGCCCAAGATATCGTCATGCAGTTAATTATTGATGATGGTGTGCGCGATCGCGGTCATAGAACAAATATCTTTAACGGCGCTTTTAAAGTGTCTGGTGTTGCTTATGGAACTCACAAATCATATAGAACCATCTGCGTGATTAATTATGCGGGTGGATATAAAGAAAAATAGCTTTAGGGAGTGAGAAATGCTTTTTTCAATCTTAAATTAACTGCGGCTCTACTTGTAATTGCACATCCTTGTGGGTTCGGTTTGTCGTTAAATATCGCATCGCCAAAGCTTGATTGTCATGTCTCGACTACCGCTAACTAAAGTTTTGCCGTCAGGACTAAAGGTAACAGAGTTAACCCAATCTGAATGGTTATCCAAAGTGTAAAGATTTTGTCCCGTGTTAACATCCCATAGCTTCACAGTATGATCTGCACTACCACTAGCAAGATGCTCACCATTAGGGCTAAAAGCGATCGAACAAACATAGCTGCAATGTCCGGCAAGAGTGTTAATTAGCTTACCTGTACTACTGTCCCAAAGCTTGATAGTTTGGTCATAACTGCCACTAGCTAAAATTTGCCCATCAGGGCTAATAGCAACACACATCACCCAACCTGAATGCCCGTTGATCGTTTGCAGCAGTTTTCTACTCTTCAAATTCCACAGCTTAATCGTATTGTCTGCACCCCCACTAACAAAAATCTGCTGCTTTGGGCAAATAGCAAGGGAATAAACCAAACAAGAATGACCTTTGAGGACTTGCAGTAATTGTCCCATCTTTATATGGGAAACCTTTATAGTAGTGTCTGTACCCCCACTCAGGATAGTCTGACCATCTGGACTAATGATTACAGAAAAAACTGGGGTTGAATGTACTTTAAGCGTGTTGAGTAATTTCCCTGTAGACACTTGCCAAATCATCATACTACTGTCATCACTGCCACTAACCAGAGTTTGGCTATCTGGGCTAAAGGCAAGGCATCTTACCCATTTTGTATGTCCAGTGAAAGTATGTAGTAATTTACCTGTGTCGAGATGCCAAAGCTTGATAGTATTATTACTACTTCCACTAGCCAGTGTTTGCCCATCTGGACTGATTGCAGTTGTAAAAACCAAGTTTATATGAGTCAGGGTGTGTACACATTTCCACGGTGAAGGTTGAGATTGTGATTCAGGTGGAGGTGGTGATGTAGGTTTGGGTGGTGGCGGTGGCGGTGTTGCTGGCTTTGGTGATTCTGATCTAGGTTTGGGTGGTGGCGATGGCGGGGTTGCTGGCTTTGGCGGTGGCGATACAGGTTTGGGCGGTGCTTTTTTCTGTTTTAATTCCAGTTCTATGGAATTTTTAAAATCTGACCTGGCTCTATTTTCATATCCTAGTTTCGAGCAAGCAAGCCCTCGATATTTATAAGCTTCAAAGTAGTTAGGGTTAAGACGAATTGCTTTGCTAAAGTCTTCAATTGCTTCAGTATATTTTCCTCTTTGAGCTTTATCCAAGCCCAGTTTGTAGAAACTTTCAGCATTGGATGGAGTAAAATCAATATTGGTCGAAGTGGAAGCAGATTGATTTGTCTCACTTGGTTGATAAGATTTTAACGTTGCATAAGCTTGATTAATTTCTTTGATTTTTTCTTCTGCTTCTAGCTTTTGCTGCGGTTCGAGAAAACAATCTGGATGCCAAGTTTTAGCCATCTGGCGATAAGCTTGCTTGACTTCCTCAAGAGATACACCTGGTTTCAACCCAAGAATATCGCAAACATAATTTATATCAAAGCGATCGCTCATACTAGGAATACTAAGAAATCAGTAGCAGATTTAACTATACTTAGTATTCCCAATTGCAAGTATTATCTAACTCAAGGTATGATGTCGCCGTCGGAAGCGTATTATCTCCAACGCCGATTTAGCCGCAGTAAACTTTTTATCCTCTGACAAAATCTTTTTACCAGAGGTCTAGGCTTTGATACAGGTCTGGGCGATCGCCATCTACGTGCAGCCCCCGGATTTCTTAACTCTTGTTCTATTTGTGCCGCTTTATTTAAATCGGAAGTGGCTCTATATTCGTATCCCAGTTGAGAGCAAATCAGCCCACGATATTTATATGCGTCAATATAGTAAGGATTCAGACGAATCGCACGGGTAAAATCTGCGATCGCATCTTCATATCTTCCTTGTGTAGCATTTTCTACTCCCCAAGTATAGAAAGTTTCTGCATCCCAACGATTGACAGATGTTTTTGGGGGATTTGTAGGCGAAGATGAAGATGGATTTTCAGGAGTGGGAGGCTCGGATGGACTTTCGGATTTGAGATAGTTGTAAGCTGCGTTGATTTCCTTAATTTTTTCTTCAGCTTCCTGCTTTTGCTTTTGATCAAAAAAGCGATCGGGATGCCAAATTTTCACCAGTTGACGGTAAGCTCGCTTCACTTGTGCTTGTGATGCACCGGGTTTCAGCCCAAGAATTTCATAAGCATGATTGATATCGAGGTCATCGCGCATACTGAAAAAATCGGTAATTATATAAAACTATGTTAACTATTCCTCTCCAATCAACTCAAACGCCCCATTCTGGTTATCACTGGGATGGTAGTAGTCGCCGCTTCTTTGAAGGCTGGTATTACCGCGTCACTTTGCCGGAAATTGGGCAGACATTTGCCTTCATGTACTCCATCGAAGACCCCATTGGTAATCAACCCTACAGTGGTGGTGCAGCCCAAATCCTCGGACCAGATGATGAGTATTTATGCCGGACTTTTCCGAATGTGAATAAGTTTTGGGGTAGTCGGAATCTTCTCGGTTTAGGTCATTGGGGTAAGACTGATTTGCAAGTTTCTCCCCTATATCTTATGCCAGCAGAGTTTGAGCATCATGTTCAAGAAGGATATCAAGCCACAGCTACTTTAAATCAGGGAGTGATTTGCGATGGCTCCGCCAACGCCAAGGGCGAACGCGCCACTAATAATTATTGCCGTTGGCAGTATGAAATTAAACCAGTATACGGTTGGGGCAATCAAAACAGCATTCAGCAATCAACCGCAGGTTGGCTGTCATTCTTGCCGATTTTTGAACCCGGATGGCAAATATTGATGGCTCACGGTCTAGCTAGCGGTAAAATTGACTGGAATGGCAAAATCTATGAATTCACCAACGCTCCAGCCTACGGAGAGAAAAATTGGGGTGGTGCTTTTCCAGAAAAATGGTTTTGGATAAATTGTAATTCCTTCAACGGCGAACCCGACTTGGCATTAACTGCTGGCGGTGGACGGCGGGGTGTGCTGTGGTGGATGGAATCTGTAGCGATGATTGGCTTGCACTATCAAGGCAAGTTTTATGAATTCGCTCCCTGGAATTCCCAAGTAGATTGGGAAATTCAGCCTTGGGGCAGATGGCAAATGTTAGCTCGTAACTCCAACTACGAAATTGAATTGATAGGAACCACCCATCTACCTGGTACACCTCTACGTGCCCCCACAGCGGATGGTTTAAGATTTTGTTGCCGGGACACCATGCAAGGAAAGCTAGATTTAGAGTTGCGAGAACTGAATGGAAGAAAACCTAAAATAATCTTGAAAGCCGAGAGTCTTCTTTGTGGTTTAGAAGTAGGCGGCGGGCCTTGGGATAATTGTTGGCAATCTCGCTAAAAATACTGCTACAATTATATATGCTTCGCAGTTGGGGTTGTAGCTCAGTTGGATAGAGCGGACGCCTCCTAAGCGTCAGGTCGTGCGTTCGAGCCGCACCAGTCCCGTTGTTTTCAGGCAATTAAAAAGGCTTGCTCAGAATGGCTCTATTTCCTCCTTTTTAAGGGGGACTAAGGGGGATCTTTAAGGACTATGCACCTTAACCGAACTGTATTACTCTAACCCCTTCTCCTAACTTGGGAAAAGGGGAACTGGAAAATTTGCTCCCTCTTCCCATTTCGGGCTATCCATTAGTCACGTCTTTTTTATTTCCTCTTGCTTAATCTTTTGTAATCCAAAAAGCTCATTGATTTATTTACAATTCTTGATTTTTGAATTTGACTTTTAGGATATAAAGAGTTTGATTGAGGAGTAAAGCTAACCAATTTATTTACAGTTCTTGACTTTTAATTTCTTAGGTAAAGTTTATTGTATTTTGAAATGGATAGCTTCTATCGACTGTTAATCTGTTAATTAAGGCAAGCAATGTTTGAGCTTTATAGCTTTATATAAAATAATCTATCTCAACTGCTTAACAAAGCTTAAAATTTGCCAAATTAGCGTTTATTTCATAGCAATTATTTTCTTAGGAATCTCTGAGAGATTATATTCACTAAGTACACAACTTCCACAAACCGAATTCCCAACCCCGATGATGAATCATTACTCACTTCAATGGATTGAGATATGGTGCCAAGAAAATGGCTGGACAGATTTGTTTGTCGAGCGGCGTAACAACTACTGGGCTTTTCCTCCGGGTGGGGTAATGCCGGAACCAATCCCAGTTCATGTTCTCAGATTGATTAAAGCCGAAAAGGGATTAACTTTTGAAGAACGATTATGGTCGGTGTCAGCAGTGATTGGTACAATCCTAGCTGTTCTTTTTACCTTTTGGTTTCAGTCTCCAATGCCATTAGTTTTGGCTTTCGCTTTTAACGCGGTTACAGTGGCTCAATTTGAACTTGAGGATGCCTAAATTCTTCTTTTGGGCTTTTTGCTATTACGTGATGTACACCCGTAGGGGCACGGCATGCCGTGCCCCTACACCTTGGGATATAACGTTGTACCGCATCTGAATGGGAATCGCTATATCTGCTACTTTTAGGAAGAGCAGTTTTTAATTTACTCGCTAAAAAAAACTGGGATACTCCTGCTCATAGTTTCCATTCTTCAACTTAAAGCGTCTTCTTCAAAGGCTAGCTATTTTTTTGTATAGTTTCTCACCCTTGACTATCTCTTCATAGTATTGTTCATAGGGAGTGAACCTGAGCAATTCTTGTCGTCCTAAACCCAAGATGCCAAAGGTGCAGAGACTATTATAAAAGAGTTCATGTACCCGCTTTTGAAGTACCTGATTGAAATATATGAGGACGTTACGACAAAGGATGACATTAAACTCATTAAAAGAACTGTCAGTTGCTAAATTATGCTGGGCAAAGACAACATTTTCTCTTAGGGATGCTCGAAAAATAGCATTGTCATAAGCCGCTGTATAATATTCAGAAAATGACTTTTTGCCACCTGCTTTCAGGTAAAGCTGAGTATATTCCTGCATCAGTTTTAGGGAGAAAATACCACTTTTGGCATTTTGTAATACTTTCTCAGCTAACCCTTCTGAATTTATGAAGCCTTGAATTCGACGCTTGAGTGAGGAAAGAGCATAATTGCGGAAGTCATAACCGTAGTACTGATACACTCCTTCTAATAGCAGATGTATTTCGATATCCTCCAAGGTAGGTTTAAGCAAAGTCATAATAATTTATAATTAATAATTGTTAATTCATAATTATTACCCCAGGCATGAATGGGCTTTTTGGAATAACAATGCTGGACTTTTGGTCATTTCCATAAATAAATCAGTTTAACCAACTGACTGTTACTCCTAGAACAGCGATCGCTATTATTGAAATCCCAGCTAGCCATCTAACTTGGTAGCGCAGATTTTTAATCTCTTGGCTCAAAGTTTCTGTTTGTGTTAAAGGATATGGTTTAATTTCTGTAACTTCAATAACTACCTCTTGGGGCTGATTTTGGGGATTTCCAAAAGTGACCTTTGAGTGTAGCCAATTAGTAATCAGTTGGGGACAGTTTTTCTTAAACCAATTCCAGGCGAAGGCTCTAAAAACTGGTTTGGACATTCTGGCAATTAATTTCATCACCCTATTAAAGGGTTGCAAGCGAATCTTTTGGTTGATCAGGTTGACTGAACCAACATCGTAAAGACAATCCAGGATTAGTTTGACAGTAGCTTCTTCACTGTTAAACAAGTTTTGCAGTAATAACCGAATATCACGCATCCGCTCTGCTTCAATATATTTTTCTGCCAGCGTTTCTGGAGGACTTACGGTTGTATTTAGAGTGTTTTGTCTTACTATTGTCATATTCCTAACATAGCAGCCATCATAATGTAAGTACTAGTATCCGCCGAGAGAAAGGAATTTTATCTCAAGAGATAACCTGACTATTTTATTACTGAAGTTAATTTTCTGTCATTGTTATTGTTTCTACATTCTTTCACCACTCCCTACTTCCTTACCGATACAACCAAACCCGGAGCAATGAAAGCAGTTGCTCGGTATCTACAGGTTTGGTGATGTAGTCAGAAGCTCCAACTTCGATGCACTTTTCCCGATCGCCTGGCATGGCTTTGGCAGTTAAAGCAATAATTGGTAGTGAGCGAAACTCTTGTTGGAGAAGGATGGCGCGGGTGGTTTCATAACCATCCATTTCCGGCATCATTATATCCATCAAAACTATGTTAATGTCAGGATTAGCTTGCAGCTGGTCTATGCCATCTCTGCCATTTTCGGCAAACAGCACTTGCCTAGAATGAAATACCCCTGTATTTATACGAGTGCAAAATTTATAGGAAAAGCAATATGCTTCTCCTATAAATTTTAAGGAATGTGTATAATTAAGATATATGGCAAAACTTCTGCCAATTAACTTTGACGTTTAATTAGAAGTAAAGATTAGTATTCATAACATGGCGATCGCTTCTATTTGTATTAATTGTCAGTTGGCTATAAACACGAAAATGTTGAATTTTGTTACTCTCTAAAATCGCTCTCGCACCTGCAATGTAAATATCAGTGCCATTTAATACTACAACATAATTGCCAAGCTTCACTTGGTCTTCATAATGTCTAGCCAGCTACTCAGGAATTCCTAAACCTAGTAACACCACGGCCAATGTATCTGCGGTAACAGCGATCGCACTGCCTGATAAAATAGTAGCGATCGCTGTTGCTTCTAGTTCAGCCACCGTGACTGGATTGATATCAGCAATCGTCAACACGCCTAGACTAACTAATAAGCTAGTAAGACCACCTAAAGCACCTTGATGTGATGTATTGCTAGTTGGCTTTTTAACTTCCACACTAGCAATGTCACCCTGTTCTTTTACATTCCGTGCAATCACAGAAACTTTGTGCATTGTAAAATCAGTAGCTTTTAGTTGCTGAAGCGCCAATTCCGCGTCTAAATGTTTAGCAAAAATATCTAGAAACCTTCGTTCTTTTTCTAACGTCATTTTACTGTTTCTAGTCACTAGAAATGATTCCCCAAAGTGTTAACCAAACTCAGGAAATTACACAGCGCGACGAGTTAGCAAACCCCAAAGGAAAATCAATAGCATGGCACCAAGAACGGCAAATAGAATGCTTCCAAGTGAGAAAGCACCTGCGGACGCTGCTGCTGCTGAACCACTTCCTAACAAAGTTTGACCTAGATAACCACCTACTACGGCTCCGAGAATCCCTAATACAATGGTCGAGAGAATACCGCCACCTTGGGTTCCTGGATAAAATAACTTAGCTAACGCACCTGCAATTAAACCCAAAACCAACCAAGCTATTATGTTACCCATAAGAATTCTCCTTTTGTGAAAACGTTGTTTGTTTGCTTCTGACTATATTTATAGTAATATTTGTCTGTAAAATTTCTGATCTATCTGAAGAACTAATATTAAAAATCTTTAGATATGATTTTAATGTTCACAACGCAATGAAGAGGGTTTCCTTCTTAGAGGATGTTTGAAAAGTGATTGTCTGTGATCTTAGGCACTTACTGATCCCCCCTAGCCCCCCTTAAAAAAGGGGGAACAGGAATCAAAGTCCCCCTTTTTTATGGGGGTTTAAGGGGATCTACGACGATTTTGGTTTTTTAGAAGAGTTGTGTGTACACCGTAGCCCCCGCCGCAGGATGCGCGTAGCGCTGTAGAGGAGCAACTTTGTTCTTAGACCCGCCACTAATTGTAGAGCGCTAAATTGAAGATTTAGCGGGGGTCTTAAACCCATTTATTCATCTACCAGTCAACACAGAATTCATTCTGTTAGCGATAGCGGGGCGTTTAGCCCATTCTGACTCCTGAATTCTGATTTGATAAAATTTTACAGACAAGAAGTTAATATTGACTCAATAGTAAAAACCCTGTCTGCAATAACCCGATGACCAAACCCAAAACACCGCCTAAAGTTACGATCGCTTGCAATTCATTTTTGACAATTCCCTCTATTGCAGCTTCTAAATCAGCAGCTGAAGTTGATTTTACACGGTCAACGATGACTTGATCTATCGACAAAATTGGAATCACCTGCGCCACAATTGCTTCTAAATCTTTTTCTAAATACTTCTCTAAAATTAGAGCCAACTCTTGACTCATAACTTCTAAAGAAGTACTTACAACAGGTGAACTACTAAGACGATTCAGCAGCACTACAGCAATATTTTCCCAATCAACAGAATCAGTTAATCCTTGTAAAAAATCGCTGCCACTATTTTGCAGGTAATGGCGGACACTTTCACGGGTGGTTTTTCGGAGTTGGCGCACCGTCCCAATTGGCAAGTTTTGTAATGATAAATTTTGCAGTAATTTCCGAATGCGATCGCGTATTTGCAAATCTTGAGTCAATTCCTGCAAGCGAGAATTGGCAACCTCTTTTTCATCCAAACAAAAAGTCCGTAGCCGTGTGAGAGTATTACGTAAACCAAATAAATTTGCTACTACCCAATAAGTACCACTACTTTTTTCTCGAAAGCCTTCATCAATAATTTGAATTGTGCGATCGGTCAAAAAATCAACTATCGTCTGGCGCAGCAAATCAGGCGGTAAAACTACTTGCAATAACCAATCAGCAAGCCGCGTGGCTTGTTCTTCACTCAGTTGAAATTCCAGCAATATCTGGTCAAAAATTTGATTTATCTGCGCTTCTAAAAAATCTTCACGTCGCGCCAAAACTTTGAGTAATCGTGGTAATGATTCCCCTAGTAAATCCCGCAAAATTCCCGCTACAATTTTGGCACTTTTTTGGTTTTTATCTGTTTTGATTTGTTCGATAGCCAGCCGTAACAACCAGATAATTGCTGCTTGTACCCGTTCTGTTTGCAACAGGCGCTTTGCCAGATTTTGCAATTCTTGCGGTGTCAGCAGCGACCCCATGATTGTATCGGAAATGTTCAGAGCCAGACGTTCCTGGTTGCGGGGAATCAATCCAGGGGTGAAAGGTACTCTTCGTCCAGCGATATAAATTGCTCGGTAAGGACGGAACAACATTTTTATGGCTATATCATTTGTGAAATAACCAATAATTCCACCCAGTACCGGGGGAGACACATAAAGCCAAAGATGAGACCAGTCCACAGGGAAGAATTAAAAAAGTTAGGAGTTTAGAGTGAGGAGTTAAGAATGATAAATTTTAAATGAGAATTTATCACTACTGATAATTCATAACTTCTAACTCATCACTCATTTTTCTTGACTACCAGCACTCCCATCATATCGCTCGCAATGGGGTAGTGGGTAGCAATAGCAAAACCAACTTGACGGGCTAAATCTATTTGCTCTTTCCCAATGGGAAAACGGTCTAAGCTGGGACTGATGTAAGCATATTCTTCTTTTAACCCTAAATGATTGGCAACTGGCACTACAAAACCGTCCAGATACCACTGTTGAAAGGCACGTAGCGCAGGATTACTCGGTCGATGAAAGTCTAAAATTGCGGCTTTAGCGCCTGGCTTGAGGACACGATATAACTCTTGGAGACTGAGGGGAATATCTTTAACATTTCTTAAACCATAGCCCATTGTTGCGGCGTCAAATTGGTTGTCATCAAAGGGTAAATTTAGCACGTCGGCTTCTACCCAGTTGATAACAGGTTGGGGGTACTGCCTTTGGGAGCGTTCTCTAGCAGTTTTTAGCAGGTTTGGGGCAAAGTCCACTCCATACACCTGTCCTGTTGTTCCCAGATGCCGTGCCAAACGCAGGGCTAAATCGCCACTACCGCAACACAAATCTAATGCAGTATCTCCCGGTTTAGCTGCACTCCATTTCACTGCCATTTCTTTCCAGATTCGATGCTGTCCCAAACTCAACCAATCATTTAACTGGTCATAGACTGGAGCAATGCGGTTAAAAATGGACTGAATTTCGTTAGTCATTGGTCATTGAGCAGAGGGCATTAGTCATTGGTTTTTGACAACGGACAAATGACTAATGACAACTATACAATGGTTTAATGGCAGCCACTACTCGTAAGAGCGATCGCTACCAGTTGCGCTGACAAATCAATTAGCTTTAATTCATCTTCTCGCAAAGTACACGGTTGTTTCCACTGTAGCGACAATACTCCCAACAGTTTATTTCGGTAGCTAATTGGGATAACTAAATGTGCTTGCACGCCAGTTTTTTGGTAGTGAATAGCATCATTTAAGTTAGCGTCTTTAGGTATATTCAACGAAGTTTGGATTTCCCCTGTGGCGATCGCCTCTGTTGTTAATGGGTCTTGAGAGAGCCAGTTTTCTATTGCACCTGCATCGCTGTAAGTTCCTTGAGTCGCAACTAAAGTATTTCCATCTGTAAGTTGCAGAATACAACCTTCCACAGCAAAAGTCTCACCAACGGCTCTAGCAATTGGGGCGAGGGTTGCCTCTAAGCTAGAAGCTGCTTGAGTTATCTGTACCAAAACACTCACCAATGCCATTTGAACATGAGCCCGGCGTAACTCTTCTGTACGTTGCTTGAGTAAGTCGTAGGTTTCTGCTGCTCTTTGTACCACTGCCTTGAGCTCCCCTGGGTCCCAAGGCTTAGTGATATATTTATAGACTTGCCCAGCGTTAATCGCCTCTACCAAGTCTTCAATATCAGTAAATCCAGTCAGAATTATCCTTACCGTGTCGGGAAACTGAAATACAGTCTTGCTGAGGAACTCAGTTCCTTTCATTTCTGGCATCCGTTGATCGGAGATAATCACCGCTACCTCTCCTTCTGCTGCCAAAACTTGTAGGGCGTGAACTCCACTATCAGCTTTCAAAACATTAAAGTCGCGTCTAAAGGTGCGATAAAGCAGATCGAGATTATCTGGCTCATCGTCAACTACTAGGATTTTGAGCTTTTTTGGTCGTTCTAGAGTCATCATTTGATATTGGACTTGACTATTTTCAAGACTGGGATTATCCATAAGATATTTCCTTTAAATATTCACTATCTTGTTATATTCCATACCCAGTTTAGTTGACGAATAGCTCAAGTGTATTAGGGATTTTTACGGTCTTATTTCACACTTTTAAACACATTTCATCTAAAAACACGGAGGAAATTTTATTGCCCAAATATCTTGTCCCACCCGCTTACACAAGCTTTTGATTCTCGACGCTGTGCTAGAAACCTCAACCTTATGGGCTTTCACCTTGAAAATTTGTAATCCAGTCCAAAAGTCCGGGTCTTTTTTGTCAATTAAAGGGGTAATTATCCCTTTTTCCGATAGGGCAGATTTGAAGCTGAAGCTTAAAGCTTATAGCCGTGGGTTGCTTACAGATTAGAATAAGACTTGCTCATGAGGTGTTAATCAACCTCTCAAGTTAAAACTTGTACTCCGATTATGAATGATCTACCACCCAACGCTCAGAATCCCGAAGAAAATGCTACCAACGATGCAGCACAAGAATTACTGCGAAAGCTGAGGCAAAAACAAGGCAACTGGGTGGAATGGGGAATAGCGATCGCCTCGTTGCTAAAGTCCGGTTACAATCCCCAAGAAATTTTTGAGGCGACTGGATTTGAGCCAATTCAACAAAATCAGGTGGTTGTTGGTTCTCAAGTTTACAATTCTTTGGAAAACTCTGGAGTATCGGCAGCCACGCGATCGCACTATGCTACACGCGGCAGTGATGTGTTGTACGAGCTGCGTTTGCTCACCCAAGAAGAACGTGCCGCCACTGCTGAACTGATCTTCGTTCAGAAACTCGACGCTGATGAGGCGCGGGATGTGGCAAAAGTAATTAAAGAGTTTTCCTATTTTCGCATTTTGCCAGAAGGGTTTTCTGCCCATCCTGGAGATGCCGTTGCTCACCAAGTTTGGAAACTGGCCCGCCAAAACAGTGATTTACAACAGCGATCGCGCCTAATTGCCAAAGGTTTACGCTTTGCTCACACCCCAGCAGCAAGGCAAAAAATCGAACAGTTACTAACTGATTTTACTACAGTTCCCCAGCGTCCGGCTCCAATTTTACCCTTTTACCGCCTGGAATCTGAAGAACAATTACCCCGAATCGTCCCCGTAGTAGGCGAGTTGCCATTGTCACCGCAAGACTTGCAAGCTGTACCCATTGTGACCGAAATTGAACCATTTCGGATGGTTAAGTTTTCTGGAGAACAAGCTTGGGTGCCATTACCAGGTTGGCAAGTGCTGCTGGCGGCAGAAGATCCAGTAGTAATTTTAGCGAGTAGCGATCGCTTTCCCATCCAAAACCAAAGCCGAATAGAACTCGTCGTCGTAGTGGTAGATCGTGCCCAACGACAATGGGATGCCTCCAGCTACTTTGTTGTTGAAAAGGGCGGTGAATTAGATTTTCAGTGGTTTGAAACTGAGCCAGAAATTCCCCTATTAGGACAAATTATGATCATTGTGCGTCCTAAGAAAATTCTGGATGAAGAATTAACTAAAGATTCCTGGCAGATTGACGAATAAATTCAATTTTAGATAGGATTAACGCCGTAATATGCTCTACCACTGTTCATTTAAGAATAATTATCGGTTGGGTTGAACGAACGCAAACAGCGTCTCGTAAGGAAGTTAAACCCAACAAAGGCTTGAAAACGTTGGGTTTAACTTCCTCAACCAACCTACATGATTTAATTTTTTTTAACGGATCGCGGAAGTCCCCATCAGCAAGGTACTCCTAAGATGGGGATTGTGAGCGGGGGATATAGTATTTAAAATATAAAATTTGATATGTCAGAGTCTAAATTTACTGCTCCTGTGGCTCAAGAATCACTCAACTCAGAATTTTCTGATCGATCGCCTATTCTTTCTTTGCGGGAGAAAATCCTCGCAATCCGCAATGGTCTACGCCCTGGACAACAGCAAATGGCTGACTGGCAATCTGGCCCTTTGGCGATTTCTGCCGTTCCTGGTGCAGGTAAATCTACTGGGATGGCGGCGGCGGCGGCGATCGCGATCGCACGTCAGTATGAGCGTTCATCCTCCCGCCGTCACTTGGTAGTCGTTACCTTTACTCGCTCCGCTGCTGCCAATATTAAAGCGAAGATTCGCAAAGACTTAAAGAAATTATCTCTACCTCAAACGGGATTTTTTGTTTATACCCTACACGGTTTAGCATTGAATATTGCCAGTCGCCATCCTGATTTGTCGGGTTTGCAGTTAGAAAATATCACATTAATTACACCAACTCAAAGTCATCGCTTTATTAGAACTGCTGTAGAACAATGGATTGCGAATAATCCAGAACGTTATTTGCGGTTATTAGAAGGTCATCAATTTGACGGGGAAGAAACAGAAAGGTTACGTCGTCAATCGGTGCTGCGAACAGAAGTATTACCGGAATTGGCTAATACGGTAATTCATGAAGCAAAAAGTTCTGGGATATCGCCAGAAAAGTTACGGGAGTGGAGTAAACAAACCACAGACGAATATGCAATTTTGAGCGTAGCGGCAGGGTTATATGAGCAATATCAAAACTTAATGCGATCGCGTGACTTCATCGACTACGACGATATGATTTTAGCCGCACTGCGCGTTTTAGAAAATGACAGCGCTCGTCGCTACGAGCAAAATCAAGTTTTCGCCGTCTTTGAAGATGAAGCCCAAGATTCTAGCCCATTACAGACGCAGCTTTTAGAAATTTTGGCAAGTGATGGGGGAGATAACTCTTGTACAGACGCGATGAATCGCGTCTCTACGCACTCCTCACTCAACCTAGTCCGAGTTGGCGACCCCAACCAAGCAATTAACTCCACTTTTACCCCAGCTGACCCGATTTATTTTCGGCAATTTTGCGAAGAGTGCGATCGCATCAAGCGATTGGCAACGATGGATCAAGCCGGTCGCAGTACCAGAATAATTATTGAAGCTGCTAACTTTGCCCTCAAATGGATCAATAATCAACAGTCAGCAAAAACGAATAACGGACAACAGACTACTTACAAACCACAATTGCCATTTCGCTTGCAGACAATTCGCCCTGTTGAAGTTGGTGATCCGCAAAGTAACGCCAACCCAGCACCGATGGGACGAGGACTAGAACTTTATACCCCGCGTGATATTCATCACACTGTTGAATTGTTGTCTCAAAGAGTGATTGAGTTATTTGGCGAAGACCCAACACAAAATAGCGCAGCGATTTTAGTCCGAGAAAACCGCCAAGGACGATGGTTAGCAGAGGCTCTAACTACTGTGTGCAAAGAGTGTAAAATTATACTTTATGATGTGGGAGAACGCGATCGCCGTTCCCATGTTCCCCAAGAAATTTTAGCATTACTCCAATTTTGCGATCGGCCCCACTCCCCCGATTATCTCAAAGCTGCATTAGAAGCATTAGTACAGCGCCAATTAATTCCTACCCAAGACCTCAACGCCCTTGCTAGTTTGCCAGAAGAGTTTTTGTATCCTGGCCCCCTAGCAGCACCGCAGTCAGAGTCAGTCCAAAAAACCGCACGTTTATGTCGCAGTTTACTCCGCGCTCGGTTGGAATTGCCACTGTATCAGCTAATTTCTTTCCTCGCCTTGACGTTAAATTATGACCAAGCAGAATTGGCAACTGCTGACAAACTCGCAGAACGGGTAAACCAGCAGATAGCTAGCAATAGTTCGATGGGGGGAATGCTGTCAGCTTTAAGTGAAATCGTCAGTTCTGAAAGGTTTGAACCAGTGGAAACCGAGGATTCGGAAGAGCGGTATACTCGTAGCGGTCAACTGACAATTATTACCATGCACAAAGCCAAAGGACTGGATTGGGACTATGTGTTTCTTCCCTTTCTCCACGAAAACTTGATTCCTGGGAGATTTTGGGTTCCTCCCCAAAGCCAGTTTTTAGGCGACTTTACTTTATCAGAAGTAGCTCGTGCCCAAATTCGCGCTACTCTCCACGAAGAATCTACCATACCGGATGTTAGTCAAGCTTGGGAGGTGGCAAAGCATTTGAAAACATCTGAAGAGTATCGTTTACTCTATGTTGCTATGACACGGGCAAAGCGTTTAGTGTGGATGTCTGCGGCGCAGAAGGCTCCCTTTACTTGGAGTAAACCGGAGAATTTACAAGAACAAGCACCTTGTCCGGTTTTTCCAGCATTAAAGCGCCAGTTTCCTGAATGTGTGATGAATTTGGCAGCCTTGATTAAATAAGTATTCGTGGCTGGTTATGGTCATAATTGCTTTGACTTGTAAGGTTAAATACGTTTTTAACTTATGAAAGGCACTAAAATAGTACGCTAATAGTATGAATAATCTTTTTTATGGCTGAAACTATTGGTATAACGTTATCATGTGTCAATTGCTCGGAATGAATTGCAATGTTCCAACGGATATTTGCTTTTCTTTTGAAGGGTTTTCTGCACGGGGAGGAAAAACGGATGATCATAGGGATGGTTGGGGCATTGCTTTCTTTGAAGGCAAGGGATGTCGGATGTTTTTAGATGCCCAACCTTCTGTTGTTTCTCCGGTAGCGGAGTTCGTGCGGAGTTATCCCATTCACTCAACCCATGTCATAGCCCATATCCGTAAAGCTACACAGGGCGAAGTTGCCCTACATAACTGCCATCCTTTCCGCAGAGAATTGTGGGGTCAGTATTGGGTGTTTGCCCACAATGGTAATTTGCCAGATTTTGATCCACAAAATTTAGGCTTTTATCAAGCTGTGGGTGATACCGATAGTGAAAAAGCATTCTGCATGATCCTAGAAACATTGCGATCGCGTTTTCCTGAGGGTAAGCCTAGCATCCAAAAATTGTCCCCCGTGCTGCTAGAAATTACTGATGTAATTGCAAAATCAGGTATATTTAATTATTTATTATCAGATGGAGAACACTTTTTTGCTTATTGCTCAACCAAACTCAGCTATATTATCCGCCAAGCGCCTTTTGCAGCTGCTCATTTGATTGACCAAGATATGACTGTAGATTTTCGGGAGGTGACTACTGAACGCGATCGCGTCGCCGTCATTGCTACCACCCCCCTGACTGACAACGAAGTTTGGACGCCAATCCAACCGGGAGAATTGCTAGTATTTCAGGACGGTTTACCTCTGAAATAAAAATAAAACCTCTAATGACTACTACCCAATTACCTAAAAATATTACTCTATGTGTAGCAAGACTCAAGCAAGGTGTAGGGGCACGGCATGCCGTGCCCCTACGGGTGTACCTCACGTAAACGAGAACTGCTATAATAGTCAGCGAATAGGTAATGTAAACCAAAAAGTTGCCCCTGCATCCAATGCACTGTTTACACCTATTTCGCCGCCGTGAGCATGGATGATTTGCTTACATAAATATAACCCCAATCCCAAACTTACAGAATTGCGGATACTTGCACCCCGAAAGTAAAGGTCAAAAAGCCGATCGCTTTGTTGTTGACTAATTCCTACACCGTTATCACTTACAGTACAATAAATTTTGTCATTCTTACGGGTAGCGTTGATTGTTAAGAGCAATTCTGGGGGATTATGTTTAAGGGCATTGACAATTAAGTTAGAAAAAACTCGCCATAGTTGCGTGGGATCAGCATTCACTAATGGCAAATCTGCGGATACCAAATTTGTCAGCTTTGCTTGATTGTGTACCAGCAATGGCTCTAAGTCTGCGATCGCAGCTTCGACAACTGTAAGTAATTGTACGGCTTGACGTTGCAAAAACACACCTTGGACTTCGCTGATATGAGCTTCCATCAAAGAATTAATTAAGTTGAGTTGGCGATCGCTACTTTGAATCATCCGCTCTAAAATTGAGCGTGAAATCGAAATATTTTCCTCTGGACGTGCAAGCAAATTTTTCAGCACCATTAAAGTACCCAACACTGGGTTGCGTAAGTCGTGAGAAACTGCATGGAAAAATACTCGTAGTTCTTCCTCAGTTTGTTTACGCTGGGTAATGTCTTCAATCAAACCTTCGTAGTAAAGCAGTTTAAGATGTTCGTCATGGACTGCGTAGGCTTTTTCCGAAATCCAAACAATACTCCCGTCTCGACGATAAATTTGAGACTCAAATTCTGAAACACTGCCATACTTTTCCATCAAGCGCACAAATTCTGCACGGCGGTTCGGGTCAACATACAATTTTTCAATATCAGTGACATTTGCTGTCACCTCCTCCGCTAAGGAGTAGCCATAAATGCGTGCTAAAGCCGGATTTGCCGTAATGTAACGTCCATTGGGACTGCTTTGAAAGATCCCTTCAACAGCGTTCTCAAAAATGCTGCGATATTTAGCTTCTGCAACCTTGAGTTTTTGATAAGCAGATTCCAGTTCTTGACGAGCGTAAAACTCAGAGCGTTGCAGGCGATCGTACAGATAAACACCGATGTCACATATAGTACAAAACCAAAAAATGTATAAAATGAACGTCACATTATATATTTCTGGGTGTTCGGGGACTCGTACTTTTAGCCCAAGTACTGTATTCACACCAAAATAGTAAACCAGCACACTCACTTGAGTCAGCAAGTGAAGAAGCCAGTAGACTGGCATTAATATAGCTTGGCTCAAAAACAGCAGCGACCAACCGATGGTGTCCGGTAGTGCAAAACCTCTGATGGTTGCAAACAACTGTGATGCTAGACTAATTGACCAAGAAGACCCTAAAAATAATAAATCTGGACGATCGCGACCTAATTTAGTTTTATGTAGGGCAAAGCAGATAATTATACTCAAAAGTATTGCAACATTGATTACAAGGCTTTTCGCTCTAAGTACTTCTGGCAGCCTCTCCAACTCTTGAAAAGGGAAAAACAAGCCGTAAATGTCTCGCAAAGTAAAAGACAACAAACAAATCAGCGCCAGCCATAACCATAAACGCAATCTCTGCCACAAAAAGCGGTTGCGCCTAGCCTTGTAAGAAGTAGTGATTTCATCTGTTGTTGGTGGAGAAAAAGTTTTTCTCCACCACCTTTGCACTGTTGTAAATTGAGTAGCCATTAGCATCCGAGCAACTTTGCCCATACCGTCGAGAGTGTTTCCTTTACTAAACATTGCTATAAATAACACCCTCTCATTTTTTGGTCATTTATGGGCGATTTGTTGCGAATGAAGTTGCCAAAGGTAATGTAAACCAGAAAGTTAACCCGTGCTTGCGGTTACTAATAACACCGATTTCGCCGCCATGTGTCTTAATAACTTTCCGACAAAGATACATTTTTAAGCCAATGCTTGTGGAACAACAGTCTTGGGGATCGCGGACATGAAGATCAAAAAGGCGATCGCACTCTAGTTTACTCATAGCTACACCGTCATCTTGAATCTGAGTGCGAATCATTCCAGCCTCAAGGGTGGCACTCAGAATAAAGTTTAATCCTGGTGGATTGTTTTGCAAGCTATGTGTCAGTAAATTTACCAAAACTTTCTGCAACAAATTTGGATCTGCCATTACTAACGGTAAATCTGCGGGAACCAAATTTTTCAGAGTTGCTTGGTTTTGGATCAGCATGGGTTCCAACTGGGCGAATATTCCTGCCAGTAGGGTGCTAAATTGCCCAAGTTCAAGCTTGATTTCAATACCCTGTTTTTCACAGGAATTAATTTCTAGCAACGAGTTAATCATCGTCAGTTGGCGATCATTGCCTTGAATCATTCGCTCGATGATTGAGCGAGATACTGGAATTAGGGAAGGTTGGGCCCCCTCTGGGGATAAGGGGTAATGGGCATTGGGCATTGGGCATTGGGCATTGGGTATTAATTCTTCTCCCCTGCTCCCCGCCTCTCCTGCCCCCCTGCTTCTCGCCCCCCACTCCCCACTCCCCACTTCCTGATTTAATAGATTCTTCAACACCATCAAGTTACCCATCACCGAAGTTTGTAAATCGTGGGCAACTGTGTGCAAAACAACATCTTTTATCCGATGCAATTCTTCAACTTCTTGCATTTTCTGCTGCAACTCTGCTGTCCGTTCTTGTACTTGGTGTTCTAAATTAGTGTTGAGTTCTGCTAGTTCTTGGTATATCTGACTTTGCTGAATGGCGATCGCTACCTGTTCTGACATCTGCTGTAATAAGTCAATTTCTATTGGCTGCCAATGACGCACCCCTGAGCATTGATTGGCAATTAATGCACCAAATAATTTATTGTTTAACATAATTGGTACAACCAAAGTAGCCTTGGTTTGGAATTTTTGATAGTGTGCTTTAACTTTGGGAGATACTGCTATTTGCGTTATGTCTTCAATGACACGCACCAGATTATCTTTTAGTAAGTTTCTTAATTCTTGTAAATAAGCTTCATCATTAGTAGACCAACCTAAGACTGATGGATACTTGGGATCTACTGATTCGGCAAGAGTTCTGACTCCTAAACTGGCATTATTTAAACTAATAAAAACTCGATCTGCTTGCAGAAATTGCCTGACTTCCGTCACGGTGGTTTGGAGAATTTGCTCTAAATTCAGCGAAGACCGAATTCGCACTAGGGTTTCTGCCAACAAGCGATCGCGGTGTGCTGATAAGCGTAATTGCGCTTCTACCTGCTTGCGTTCTGTAATGTCGTGATGGACTGCTAGGATACACGGAACACCATCTAAATCAATGACTTCGGCTGAAAGCTGTGCTGTAATTATCTCGCCAGACTTTTGCCGAAATTCAAGTTCCAAGTTGCGAACAACTTCTCTGGCTTGCAACTCCTGTAACAAATTCAGGCGATCGCGATCGTGTACCCAAAGATTTAACTCAAAAGAAGTTTTACCAATCGCTTCATTTCGCTCATAACCTGAAAGTTTCACAAAACTGTCGTTAACTTCTATAAAGCGTCCTTCAGCAAGCGTACTGATGGTAATTGAATCGGGACTGCAACTGAAAGCTTTAGAAAATTTTTGGGCAAGATTTTGTAAGGCGACTTCTGCTTGTTTCCGTTCTGTGATATCCCGTACAATTGCTAGTACCTCGTCTTGGCCACTCACTACCAACCGCGCCTCATAATTTCGGACTCCCAAAGGCGTTTGTAGCTGATATTCACAAGTTTGTAAAGTTCCCGAATCTAAAGTCTTAGCGTAGGCGTAGCCCGCCGTAGGCATCGCTTCTTGGCTGATCATTGCAACATCACTAGGCAATAATTCTTGCAAATTTTTTCCAACTATTTCTTCTCTCGAAAGAGTGATATTTGCTCCCTCACTTTTTAAATCGAGATACTCACCATCACGACTGATGCGAAACATCAAATCGGGGATAGCATCCAAAATTGCTTGATACCGCACTTCGCTTTCTTGCAATTTTTCTTGGGCTTGTTTTCGGTCTGTAATATCCATGACCAAACCATTCCAAAGAAAATCGCCGTTAGTTTGTAGTTCGGGTTGCGAAGTACCTTGAATCCACTTAACTTCGCCACTAGGCGTAATGATCCGACCTTCCCAATGCCAAGGTGTAAGAGTGGTACTACAAACAGTAATAGATTCTACAAAGGCTTTTATATCTAGAGGATGAATCAGCTTGTATAGCACCCGAAAGTCTGACTGTATAGTTTCTGGTTCTATTTCATACAAATATTTACAACTAGAACTTATATAAAGGACAAACACAGAACCATCCTGCTGTTGCAGAACTTGGAAAATTATTCCTGGTAAATTGACAGCAATTTTTGAGATCAGGTTAATAGCCTGTTGCTCGCAATCTGGTGTATACAGCGATTTTATAACGGTTTCATTCACTCTTTGATCCTTTGATACACAAGCTATTGATGTAGAATTAAAAGCCAGAATAGCCAATTCAATTTTGTGGGCATAATCGCTAACAGAATTAGAACTGTACCTCTTTTAGAGTAGTTCCTGAGTAGGCGATCGCATTCACCCAATCGGGTGAACCATTTGTCAGAAGGAGAATCAGTTCAGCAGTGCTGAGTTACCAAGAGGGATTGAAGTATGGACGTATTTGGAAGAGAATAATGATATAGCAATCCTTAATCATTGGTGAGAAACAAGATATCCGACTTCTTAAATAAGTCGGGGATTTGCAGGTTGCGATTCTAAAGGTTAACAAGAGAAATGACATAGATGATACTTTTCGGCATCCAGCGATCGCTATACAAAAAACAACTACACTACTATGTGAGTTAAGCCACTGAATGCTGTTGAAAAGTAAGAACATCAATACCAAAACGTTAACGCAGGATTGGTGCAAAATATTAGATTTTTCCGGTTGAGTCGAAATATAACTGAATAATTACTTTACATTGAATATATATAGCTAAAACTCATGGAATTACCCCAACGCATATCAGTCCGCTACAAAGATGCGTCCTTCAATACTAATGAAATCCGCTTGAGAACCTTCCGGCTGGGATTACAAATATGGGATGAACAAACCAAACCCAGAAAAACAGAGCTTTATGAGTTTATATCGTCCTGTGTAAAACAAGTTGACCGCCAAGATCGTTTTATGTTCTCTCTGCTGTTCATAGAATTAACAGACCTCATACGCAATTCTTCGCTGGAAAGGGGAACGAAAGAGGTTTTGATTAAAACAGCTTTTAGGGAGTTTGCTTGTGCGATAACCGACTTTGAAGACGTAGCCAAATAAGGGATTCAGCTTTTTCACTCGTCAGCGTTTGGGGGTATTGGTGCGTAGGCGTAGCCCGTCGTAGACATCGCTCTGAAGTCAGCTAACCTGATCGAGTAAGGTATCTATTTAAGTAAGCAGCTTTCTAACTTAATACTTTAAGGGCTTGCACATTATAGGCAAAGTCTTAATAGGTGAGAACGTTACTTAGATTAATTTCTTTGTTAAATGCGCGGATGGGTAGGTGTTGGGGAAGGGGTGACTAAAAAAATGACTGAATCGCTCTATGTGCAAGGATTTGAGAGCGATCGCCTTTCTAAACCATCCGCGCACCTTATGTGGACTAGTTTTCAGCCATTTGCATCTAGCCAAATGATAGCTCTTCGTGTTATGATTTTTGTATTCGCGCAACTGAACCTTGAAAACCAAATAAAACGCGGCTTTCAGACGCTTGCCATTGCAATTACCTAAAATCCCTATTAGGGATTGAAACCTCTACTCACTCCCCATCCAATACACAAACCGTATTGCAATTACCTAAAATCCCTATTAGGGATTGAAACACCGCATGGGATTAACCCTTTAGTAGTTGATTTAGAATTGCAATTACCTAAAATCCCTATTAGGGATTGAAACGCTTTATAGCCCGTATACGTGCTATAATAAGTTATATTGCAATTACCTAAAATCCCTATTAGGGATTGAAACAATGCTAGCCTTAAAGATCATTCCTGCCCCAGGCTTACGAATTGCAATTACCTAAAATCCCTATTAGGGATTGAAACATGATAAAAATAGAAGCTGAACAAGTTTTATCAGATATTGCAATTACCTAAAATCCCTATTAGGGATTGAAACAAGGTGAATGGGATAGCGAAGCTTATTTAGGGCAGATTGCAATTACCTAAAATCCCTATTAGGGATTGAAACTTATCAGATATCATGGGTGTCCTTGGTCGGGTACCCATTGCAATTACCTAAAATCCCTATTAGGGATTGAAACTCAACACCCAAGGATTCAGCCATCCTCCACGCATTGCAATTACCTAAAATCCCTATTAGGGATTGAAACTTATTATTGAAAAAGCTCTCTTGACAAAAGTTACATTGCAATTACCTAAAATCCCTATTAGGGATTGAAACGATTCTTGTTGATATTGATGGGAAACACGTGATGATTGCAATTACCTAAAATCCCTATTAGGGATTGAAACTGGAGATGCTGCAAATAAAGCTGCTAATGCTGGAATTGCAATTACCTAAAATCCCTATTAGGGATTGAAACGGTATTGCCAGGACTGCGATCGCACTTTTCAGGAGAGGCGAATTGCAATTACCTAAAATCCCTATTAGGGATTGAAACTATCAAATCATGCTGACACCAACAATATACCAAAATTGCAATTACCTAAAATCCCTATTAGGGATTGAAACTAAAGTATCCCTCTTTAAAGCTCAGGGCTTGGCGAATTGCAATTACCTAAAATCCCTATTAGGGATTGAAACTTCATTTATTATAACAGTCGCTGATGACTAGTGCAATTGCAATTACCTAAAATCCCTATTAGGGATTGAAACAGCTTTTGGCTGTGTGAGTAGAGGACAAGCAAGACATTGCAATTACCTAAAATCCCTATTAGGGATTGAAACAAGATTTCTCGGCAGCTAACAAATCGGGGGATAAGGGGCGATCGCTATATTAAAATTAACAAGAGTTCGATAATTTCTGATGACTGTTTTTAAATATTTTTCTAAATAATTTTAGGTTTCGTTTTTTCACTTGTTACATATTTCAGTAATTATACGGTAATAAGTATAGATATAGTCAAATTATTATAGATTAAGTATTTTAGTAATTTTCTAATCTAAATTTTTAGAATTTTCAATTAAATACATTAGAAAATATATACAGATTAAAGTATATGGAACAGCCACTTATATCTATTGTAATTGCAACATATAATAGGGCCTCAAGTTTACGTAGCTACAGTTTTCCAGCGATCGCTAAACTCAACTATCCAAACTATGAGGTAGTAATAGTTGATGATGCCTCAACAGACGATACAGAAAGCTTTCTCAAGACTGGTGACGAGAATATAAAAAACCTGCTTATTCTACGAAATAATCAGAACAAAGGAGCTTGCTATTCTAGAAATCTCGGTGTTGCTCACGCCAAAGGTGAGATTGTCGTCCTGATGGACGACGATGTGAGTCCATTCCCTGATTGCTTTAATGAATTAATCAAAATCTACACAGAAGATCCAGATGTCATGACTATTTGGGGATGTATTTACGAACGTGGTGGTTCTAGCAAAGGAACAACAACATTTGGTACTGGTAGCCTCTGGTCATTACGACGAAAAATCTTTGATCATTTTCGCTTCGATACAAATCTTCGATATTTTAGAAGCAGTGCTTGCGACGAACACGAGTTAGCACGACGAATACAAAAGCATGGTTTCAAGATTATTAAAGCTAAAACAGCCAAAGCAGATCATTTCCAGGCTCCTGCTGAAAACAGAATCTGGAGAGGACTAGGCGGAGATTTGAATCACCTTTATGAAAAGTTGAAATATGGCTCTATTTTCCAGTACTATGGCTTATTAATTCTTGGGGTTTTCTTGATGCTAAAACGACTACTGACAAAAGTAGAATTGAATAAAAATTGGGATAATCATCCTTATCATCAAGTTCTGCAAACACCCAATCGTCTATTTGTATTTATCAAAGAACGACAATTTTCTCTAGCTGCAAAATGGTTCTTTTATATTCTGATAGATATTCCGTTCCGAGCAAAAACTAAGGGAATTACCGAGTCATTTGCTAAAACCTACAGCACTAAATGGCCTGCATAATATTGTCTATCTTCTGCTGAGTTTATCGAGTTGGTGGAATTTTAGCAAATCAAACAGACTACCTCACTTAAACTTCATTCCTTATTAGACATCTCCAGAAATTAAATATGCGTTATGCAGAACCCTTGTAGAGACGCGAAATTTCGCGTCTCTACATTCATTATCGGAGATGTCTATTCAATTAAGTTTTTTCTTCCGTGTTCCTGGCCACGGCGACCAGTATCTTCTGGGATGTTATTACCGCCACTTTCTATACGTCTGCGTACCCATGCGATCGCTGGGACTTTTCCTCCTAGCCTAGTGGCATGGATCTAATTGGCTGCATCAGCATATAGCCATTTATTTTAGCCATTCCAATATAGAATTTCTTAAATTTCAATAATAGACCAACAAAATCTTAATGTTCAGCAATTTTCCTGAATAAAAAGTAATATTAACTTTATATAAAACTGTTTTGTAATCGTAATGCCAATCGATAAATATTAGGTCATGGGTGCAAGATGCAAAGATATTTGAAAGTACTGAGACTATTTTGGAGTACTGCGATCGCAGCTGAGTTGGAGTATCGCATTAACTTCGTTATAGCTACCATCAGTAGCTTGGGCAATCTTGTCGGCAGCCTCTTTGGACTATTCTTATTTTACCGCACTGGCTACAGTTTTAGTGGCTGGTCATGGGAAGCAGCTTTAGTAGTTCTAGGAATTTTTACCTTGCTGCAAGGGTTTTCTGCCACTTTTCTAGCGCCAAACTTAAATCGCATTGTCCGCCATGTCCAAGAAGGCACATTAGACTTTGTATTATTGAAACCTATTCGCAGTCAGTTTTGGCTTTCCACCCATACCCTTTCACCTTGGGGAGTGCCGGATTTAGTTTTTGGTAGCATGATTATTGGCTACGCAGGTAAACGCCTCGGCATCAGAATAGACAACTATCTATTTAGTCTAGTGCCGTTGTTTTGCGGCTTGGTAATTCTATATAGCTTGTGGTTTATACTGGGTTCTCTGAGTATCTGGTTTGTAAAAATATACAATGTTACTGAAGTATTGCGGGGTTTATTAGAAGCTGGACGCTATCCAATTGCAGCATATCCCCCTACTTACCGCTTTTTCTTCACCTTTGTAATGCCAGTGGCTTTTTTAAGTACTGTACCAGCCGAAGTAATGCTGGGTCGAAGTGAAATTAGCTGGTTGATAGGTGCGGCAATATTGGCAGTTGTGCTATTTTTCGTTTCCACCTGGTTTTGGCGGTTTGCATTGCGGTTTTATACTAGTGCTTCAAGTTAAGGGCAACTTCTACTAATTTTTACGTTACATACTCCACCAAGCAGGTTTTAGCAATGTGATTCGCTTTTACACTGGGCTATGGATAGGTGGTTGGATGGCAATCTTTCTATATTAATTCTGTAATCTAAAGTGCCACACCAGTAGAATGCGTTATACCATTTCACTTTAATAAAGTTACAAATGCGTGAGTAAGGATTTAGCACTGCTAAACCCCTACGAAAAATCTATATCTATATGTATCAAGATTTTCGTGAATTGGTATTAGCCATAGGCATAACGCACCGTACAAAATAAGAAGCTAACAATTAATTATTCAACTTCCCATTTTCTTCTGCCCCCCTGCCTAGCTCCTGCCAAACACACTGCCAAGGGCACGCGCCATATTTTGCGGCTGCATCGCATCCATTGCGGCGGTGGGTTCATAGCCGCAGTGAACCATACAATCGGCACACTTGGGATTACCACTAGCACGGCCATATTGACTCCAGTCAGTTTCTCCTAGTAATTCCTTAAAGGTAGAGTAATAACCTTCGTTCAGCAGATAGCAAGGTTTTTGCCAACCGAGAACGCTATAACTAGGGCTACCCCAAGGCGTGCATTCGTAGTCTTTCTCACCAGTCAGAAAATCAAGAAACAGGGGATTGTGATTGAAATTCCAGTTTTTTTCCCCAGCTTTGTATGGAGCCAGAATTTCCCGGAAGAGAGCGCGGGTTTGTTCACGGTGGAGAAAATGATTTTGATCTGGTGCCCACTCGTAACTGTAACCCGGAGAAATCATCATTCCGTCAGTATTTAGTGTTTCTAGAAAGTCGAAGAACTCTTGCATATCTTTGGGTTTAGTTCCCTCAAAGATAGTGGTATTTGTAGTCACCCGAAAGCCTTTAGCTTTAGCGGCGCGAATAGCTTTGACAGCAATATCAAAAACACCTTTGCGATCGACACAATGATCGTGCAACTCCCGCATCCCATCCAGGTGGATGCTAAAAGTCAAATAAGGAGAAGGCTGAAACTTATCTAAGCTTTTTTCTAACAACAAACCATTGGTACACAAGTAAATATATTTCTTGCGCTCAATTAATCCCCGAACAATTTCATCAATTTGGGGATGTAGCAGAGGTTCTCCCCCAGGAATTGAGACAACCGGTGCGCCACACTCTTCCACTGCGGCAAAACACTGTTCTGGGGTGAGATTTTGCTTTAATATTTCCGTTGGATGCTGAATTTTACCACAACCAGTACAAGCGAGATTGCATCGAAAAAGAGGTTCCAACATCAATACTAAAGGAAAGCGTTTACGTCCTTTCAAACGTTGAGTAACAAGATACTTCCCAATATCCATAGCTTGTTGTAGATTAACTGCCATTGTTGCGATCGCTCCTCTTTTAAATATAAAAACACCACAGGAAAACATCAAACCTTAATTATCTAAATTCTCCGCGTACCTTTGCGCTTCCCTCCGCGCCCCTTTGCGTTTAAATTCCGCCCTCAATTCCACCTCAATTCCACTACATTTCCCATTTGACATACCCCTGAGCAACAAACCAATCCACAGCCTCCTTAAGTGCCCCTCTCAACGAAGATTGAGGTAGACCCAACTCTCGTACAGCCTTTGCGGTATCGTAATACATAGGTTGTTTCGCCATCCGAACGCCCTCCAATGGCACTGAGGGCGATTTCCCCAGGGGTGCGAGAATCTTTTCATCAACCCAGGCAACACTAAGGGGCAACCAAGCGGGTACAGTTCGTTGAGGTGGCATCAAGCCTGTGATATCAGCGAGTTGTTCGAGTAGTTGCTTGAGACTGAGGTTTTGATGACCTAAGATATAGCGATCGCCTGATTTACCTCGCTGCAAAGCTAGTAAATGTCCCCATGCCACATCTCGCACATCGATAAAATTCAAACCAGTATCTAAATAAAACGGCATTTGCCGTCGTAAAAACCGTAATATTATATCACCCGTCGGCGTAGGTTTGATATCTAACGAGCCAATGGGACTACTGGGATTGACAATAACTACTTCTTGACCTGTACCAACGGCTTGCATCGCTTCTTGTTCAGCCAAAAACTTCGACTTTTTGTAGTTACCCACCAACTTTTCTAAGGGACTTTGATGTGTTTCATCGACGACTTGGCCAGATGATCCTACCCCAATTGCCGCCACCGAACTCGTGTAGACAGTGCGCTCAACGCCAGCTTTGCGAGCTGCTGCTAACACATTGCGCGTACCCAGAACATTATGACGATGAAGTAATTCCTTATCTGTTTGCCACAGGGAATAATGGGCTGCTACATGAAATAGGTATTGACAACCTTTCATCTGTTGCCAGAGATTTGGTGAATTCAAATCGCCTTTAACAATTTCCACTTCCAAGCCGCGTAGATTCTCCAAATTGCTGCTAGGACGTGCCAGCGCTTTGACAGCATATCCCTGTTGTAGGAGCAACCGTACAAGGTGGGCACCAATAAAACCCGTACCTCCCGTAACAAAAACCTGCATCAACCTGTCCCCCTCTTCTTAAATCTGGGAAACCAATCATCCAAAATGGCGTAGACTACTGGCACGACAATCAAACTGAGGATAGTTGAAGTTATTAGTCCACCAGCGATCGCTACAGCCATAGGCGATCGTAACTCGGAACCGGCACCAAAACCTAAGGCGATCGGTAGCATCCCTAAAATAGTTGAGGCGGTGGTCATGATAATTGGTCTGAGGCGCACTGTTCCGGTGTTGAGGATCGCCTCGGTGCGTTCTAAGCCAGCGTTGCGTAACTGGTTGATGTAATCCACAAGCAAAATCGCATTTTTGTTTGCCAGCCCCAGCAAAAAGACGAAACCGATCAGTGAGATCATCCCAAAGTCGCTTTTGGTGATCAGTAGCGCCAACATTGCCCCCACTAGCGCCAAAGGTAAAGAGACACCAATAACCAAAGGATCTACCCAGCTTTTAAACAACAAAATTAGTACCACAACAATACACAGGGCAGATAGAGCTAGAGTAGTCCCGAAACTGCTAAAAACCTCACCTTGGCTAGCAGAATCTCCTCCTAAATTTAAGGAAACATTAGAGGGTAACACCGCGTTTGCTTCAGCTACCACTTTGTCAGTGGCATCACCCAAGGATAGATCCTTGCCAAGATTAGCACTGACGTAGGCCACTCGCTGATTATTCAGACGCTCGATCTGAAAAACCTTGCCCTGTGGATTCGTTTCCCCTGTAACTGTGACATCAGCGAATCCGGGTAGCCTCTGAATCCTTTCTTTAATCGCTTTGACTGCTTTGCTCAGAGCTTGGAGATTATCACCTTTTAATGCTAGTTGCAGAGGTTTTTGACCACCGGAATCGACAAATTGAATATCTTCGACACTGGTAGTTACCCCAGAAATGATCGGTAAAGTGGAGCGGAATTCGTCTTGTAGTTCCGCAGTCGTGATGTTGCGGTCTTCTTTTAACTTTATATATAGTATTCCTTTGTTCGGCTGACCCTCACGAGAACCAACAGTAGTAAATACCGTTTCAACTGCTGGTGATTTTCTGACTACATCTTCTAGTTTTTTAGCAACCTCAAGAGAATCATTCAAAGGGTTAGGAATTGGGAACTGGACACTCGGATTTATTGCCTGTCTTTCTGCTCCACTAGGGATACTTGGCAAAGGAGCCGTATAAGCAATATTGAATTCGCCGCGATCTAATTTAGGAATAAACCCTTTAGGAATTAGTGGAATCAACGCTATCCCGGCGATGAAGCTGAAGACAGCTAACCCGATAACTATTTTCCGGTGATTCAAAGACCAACTGAGCAAATTTCTATAAGATTGGGTAAACGCTACCCAGATTTTTGCTTCCTGACGCGGGGAGAGCGAGGATTTAGGTTTCAGCCAGTAAATAGCCAGAACTGGCGATAAAGTCCGAGCAACTAGCATCGAAGCAAGCATCGCTGCTGAAACAGTGATGCCGAATGGCTTGAAAAACTGCCCGATTACCCCACCCATCAAACCTATGGGCAGAAAAACCGCTACTGCTGTCAAGGTGGCGGCGGTGACTGTCAACCCAATCTCATTTGTCGCTAAAAGCGCTGCTTGACGAGGAGTTTCCCCATCTTCAATGTGTCGCATGATGTTTTCCACATCCACGATCGCATCATCGACAATACTACCAATCACCAAAGCTAAAGCCAGCAACGTAATCGTTTCCAAGTTAAATCCGAAAATTGCCATGACGATAAACGTCGCCAACAAAGATGTCGGAATCGCTAAAGCAGAGATGAGAGTTGCCCGCCAACTCCATAAAAAAGGAAAAATTACCACTATCGACAATACGATGGCTTCCATTAGGGCATCAATTGTTGACTTGGTAGCTTGGCGGATATATTCTGCTTGGGTGGCAGCTAGGGTGAGTTTTACGTCTTTGAGGCTAGAACGCAGCCTTTGGACTTCTTTCTCGACTCGACTCACTACTTCTAAGGTGTTGGCACTGCCGCGTTTGATCACCTGAAATGCCAGTGCATTTTGACCGTTAAACCGCACTAAAGTTGCTCCGGCTTGGGGAAAAGCCGCTGCTGATGGATTTTGGGGAAGAGTTGCAGTAGCACCGCCCAGCAGTGATACTTTTAAGACTCCTGGTAGTTTAGCGATCGCCCTCACAATTTCATCTTGCGCCAACTTAGTCAAGTCTGTAAGATTCTTTGAGGGACTCTCAATGGCATAACTAATGGCGGCTGACTCGTTCAGGTTCAAGGGAATAATTTTAGAGGTCGCTCCCTGGGGCAGAGTCAATTGCTTGAGGGTAGTTTCAACTTTTTTAGTCGATGTTTCTAAATTTGTCCCAACGGCAAAAGCAAGACTAACGGCAGTTTGACCAGGATAGGTGGATGAGCGGATATTCTCCAATCCTTCTAAAGAGCGGAGGCGTTCTTCTAAAGGTTTGGTGAGCTTCGCTTCTGTATCCAAGGCATTTGTCAGAGGGGCTGTAGCATTCACGACTACTACAGGGAAGGTAATATCTGGAAACAAAGCATATTTGAGAGAACTGAAAGCTAGAACACCAGCTACCGTTACGGCAATCCAAAAACTCACTGTCAGCCACGAGAATTGAATCGCCAATTTGGAAATATTGAAGAATTCTCGTGCGGATTTGGGGCTATGAAGCTTTACCATTTTGGTGGAAAATTATTGTGCGGGTGACACAATTATTAATCTTGCTACAGAAATCGCTTTCGGTTTGCGAGTTTTGGTCACTACCAAATGGCAATAATATCACTTAATTGTCACTTAAATCTGACCCAATCTTTGAAGAGTGCCGAGATACCTTTTTTGCTTACGGGCTATTTGCGATCGCCCTCGGCATTCTCCAGTTAATACCCGAACGCAAATTCCAAAATATCGAGAGCGCTAGTGCCTAATTTTTTACCCATCAACACAATTTTAGTGCCTCAGGGAGCAGAATATAAAGCTGTGTGTCGCGGATTAAGCGGCATGACTGGCTCAATCCCAACGGTAGCAGCCATACCTGTTGGGATGAAGCCTTTACTTAAATATTTGCAACAATCCCAAGTCAATGGGCAATTTCTAGCTGCAAAATCGAGAGTGCTGATAATGGGTTTATGTGGCAGCTTAAGCGATCGCTACACAGTTGGCGATATTGTGTTGTATGAGGATTGTGTTTATCAGGGGAAACGGCAAGAATGCGATCGCTCTTTCACAGCCCAATTGCACTCAGCAATCAGCACTCAGCACTCCCCACTCAATTTAGTCAAAGCATTGACAAGCGATCGCGTAATTTGGTCTTTCACTGAAAAACGCCGTTTGGGTGAGACTTTAGCGGCTGATGTTGTTGATATGGAAGGATTTACCGCCTTGGAGTTTTTTAATTCGGCTGGGGTTGCGGTGGCAATATTGCGAGTAGTTAGCGACGATTGTCAGCATGATATCCCCGATCTCACCCTAGCAATCAACTCTGATGGTTCCCTGCGTCCTTTGCCCGTAGCGATCGCATTGCTTCGGCAACCTCTAGCTGCTACTCGCCTAATTCGAGGTTCATTAAAAGCCCTAAAGGTGTTAGAGCAAGTTACAAATCTAGTTTTTTCTGGCTATAAACCAACACAGTTCAGTTAGAACCCAATACGCTTGGATTAAGGTTCTGTTTGCGGTATAGCGGTTCCCACTCAGATGCGGTACAAAATTATATCGCAAGGTGTAGGGGCACGGTATACCGTGCCCCTACGGGTGTACCTCACGTAAACGAGAACCGCTATGTGCGCGGCACGAAACACAAAAAAAGGGATAAGCCCAAAAGCCTATCCCCTGAAAAATCAACTAATCAATGTATCAAGTTCCACTCGTCCAAGAATTGATGTACTCAATTTGATCTGCTGTTAGGCTATCAATCGTAATACCAATAGCTTGCAACTTCAACCGAGCAATTTCTTGATCAACTTCAACAGGAATTGAGTGCAAACCTGGTTCCAACTTACCTTTATTCTTCACCAGGTATTCACAAGCCAAAGCTTGGTTAGCAAAACTCATATCCATTACCGCGCTGGGGTGTCCTTCAGCCGCAGCCAGGTTAATCAAACGTCCTTGTCCCAGAACGACAACTGATTTACCATTTTTCAGCTTGTATTCTTCCGTGAAAGGACGAACTTCTTTGACTTCCTTAGCATTTGCAGCCAAGTATTTCAAATCAAGTTCCAAATCAAAGTGACCAGAGTTACAAACGATCGCACCATCTTTCATCGCATCGAAGTGTTCACCGCGAACGACGTGCTTGTTACCAGTCACAGTGATAAAAATATCACCTTCGGGTGCAGCTTTAGCCATTGGTAGGACGCGGAAACCATCCATTACGGCTTCAATTGCCTTGATGGGGTCGATTTCGGTGACGATGACGTTAGCACCCATCCCACGGGCGCGAAGGGCTGTACCTTTACCACACCAGCCATAACCGACGACAACAATGTTTTTACCAGCCAACAAAATATTTGTGGCGCGGATAATGCCATCTAGGGTTGATTGCCCAGTACCATAGCGATTATCAAAGAAGTGCTTGGTGTCGGCGTCGTTGACGTTGACTGCGGGGAAGGTGAGAACGCCATCTCTGAACATGGCACGTAATCGCACGATACCAGTGGTGGTTTCTTCGGTACTACCAATCAAATCAGCAATTTGGTGTTGGCGGTGTTGGATTAAAGCCGCAACCACATCGCTACCGTCATCAACAATAATGTTGGGGCGATGATCTAAAGCTATTTGGACGTGGCGGTTATAAGTTTCGTTATCTTCGCCTTTTTGAGCAAAGACAGGAATTTCATGATCGAGGACGAGGCTAGCGGCTACGTCATCTTGAGTTGATAGGGGATTGCTAGCAATTAAAACAGCATCTGCACCACCGGCTTTCAGAGCGATCGCCAAATGTGCTGTTTCTGTTGTAATGTGGGCGCAAGCTACAAAGCGTAAACCAGCGAAGGGTTTTTCTATGGCGAAGCGATCGCGGATTTGCCCTAAAACTGGCATTTCCCGTCCAGCCCATTCAATGCGCTGTCTACCCAAGGGAGCTAGGGCGAGGTCTTTAACCTCGTGCTTTAATCGGGAAGAAATTGCAGTCATGAAAAGTTACCTCAAAAAATTAAAAAAGGTGCGTAAAATTTACGCTCTCTACTAGGTTATTCTACCACTGGCGATTTTTGCTTGAAAAAAAGCAAATCATTAGTCAATAGTTCTCAAAAATAGCTTGACGCTTGATTAGTCTAGTATCAACTTCATCCCCAGGTTTTTCCTTTTTGTTTTATCTTTGGTAAGAGTCAGACTTTTATCCGCCTCAATTTTAATTCTAGTTATATTGTCATCTGTCTAAAGATAGATAATAAGCAAATAAATATAAAAATTTCATCATCTAAAGGGAAAACCTCAACTTTAGATAGGTACATTTACTCAAAGTAATTGCGGAGGATGGTTTATATAAGTAATTAGTAGTAAATTTTACTCAAGGAGGTGTTTGAGTGCGCTTTCAATTTTTGGCGTTGGCTTTGCCCGCCGTAGGCATCGCTAGTTCAATAGCCATAGTTACTGTATCTGTGCCAAGAGCCACAGCCCAGATTCCTTTTTTACCGCAGCTGCAAGCTCCCAGCAGTTTGAGTAATGATTCAAATAATAGAGTTGTTTCAGGCTGGATTTATTTAGATGGTCGTCCGTTATTTCAGATCGCGGCATCAAAAACCAACTTTCCTGAGCGTTCAGAAGACATCCAAAAAAAGTTGCAGAAAATTGGTCAAAATTACTTTCAGTCACCAGCAAAAACAGCAGTCAAGGTAGAAGTTCGGGAAGTAAATGAATTACCAGTAATTTATGTCAACGGTCAATATCTAATGACCATTACTTCTGAGGATGCCAGACTGCGACAGGTAGATATGTCAACATCGGCAAATCAAGTCGTCGAATCATTACAAGAAGACTTGCAAGAAGCCAAGCAAGAAAGACAAACTCAATCTTTAATTGACCAAGGTAAAATTGCTGCGGGCATCGGACTGGCAATGATTGTCATGAGTTGGGGGGTATATAGCTGGGAGAGGCGCTCAAGAAAGGATTCAGTACACCCCCAAAAGGAACTCTTCAACCACCAAACACCAGCAGATCAACCAATTACAACACAACTAAATCAACAGCAACATCAGCATCTGCAAGAAGTCGAAAAACGATTGTTTGAGCTAACTCAAGCCGGAATTTGGGGAGGTGGAAGCTTCTTTATTTTGGGTCTATTTCCCTATACACGAGGGTTTCAGGTAGGAATTCTCACAGCAGCCCAATTTCCCTTGAGATTAGGTGTTGTGTTCCTGGGAACCTATGTAGCGATCCGTTTGACCTACGCCTTAATTGAACGCTTCACCAGCACTCTGGTCAGCAGTGGAGCCTTCCTAACCTTAGAAAGTTCTGAACGTCTGCAACTGCGAGTTTCCACATTTTCTGGTGTGACTAAAAGTATTGCTACTCTGATCTGGGTAGGTGTTGGTATCTTACTAGCGCTGGTGTCATTGGGGATAGATATCGTTCCCTTGCTAGCGGGTGCCAGTTTAGTTGGTGTTGCAGTGTCTCTGGCCTCGCAAAACTTATTTAAAGATGCGATTAACGGTTTTTTGATCATTCTAGAAGACCAGTACGCTTTAGGGGATGTGATTAGTGTGGGAGACGTGGAAGGCTTAGTAGAAAATCTGAATCTACGGATGACCCAAGTTCGGGATTCTGAAGGGCGCTTGATCACGATTCCCAATAGTGAAATTAAAGTTGTTGCCAATCTTTCTAGTCGTTGGTCACGAGCCGATTTAACAATCCCGATCGCTTACCAAGCCGATACAGAACAAGCTTTGAAATTGATTGAAACTGTTGCCGAGAAGATGAGTCAAGAATTGCAATGGCAGCCTCAAATTTTGGAGCCGCCGCAAGTTTTAGGAATAGATCAATTTGGCGATCGCGGTTTGATCATTCGTGTATGGATTAAAACACAGCCCCTCAAACAATGGGATGTCGCACGGGACTTTCGCCGCCGCCTGAAAGTTGCCTTAGACGAAGCCGGAATTTCTATTTCTGTGCCTCAACAAGCGATTTGGGTCAATGATGATCAGTTGTTAAATTTTCACTCTAAAGAATTAAGTCAGAGATAAGTCAGCGTTAAGGAACGCAAATTTAATAACGTGCAATTCTTATCTAACTTGGAATGGTGCGTTACGCTCCGCTAACACACCCTACTTTTGCACTTTATTTAATCCACATTCCTAACTTAAAGTATTGAGGAAAAGAAGGTTTACAGATGACCATCATTCCATGATGGCATTACGACATGATTTCTTTTTTGATATCTTGGGATACGGAAGAAAAAATTTAATTGTATACTATGCCCTTGCTGGCATTCCCTCTATAACAGTTGGCGGGGCGATCGCTGAAGGCTTGATTCGCAAGATAAATCTACTTCGCATTCGTTGGATTGGAGCGGAATTTCAATTACAAATTCTGTTCCTTGTCCCAAGGTAGAGTGACAATATAGTTTGCCGCGATGGTTTTCTGTCACAATTTTAGGACTTACGCATTATTACCGCATTATTCAATTTAGAAGTACGAATCATGCAACACAAAAAAAAAGGGGTGGGAAAAACATCCCGGCGCGGTTTTTTGGGGCGGGTACTAACTGCTACCGGAACGGCTATAGCCGCTCCTTCATTACTCAATCAGGCAGCTATAGCAGCAAAGGACACTAGCCAAAGTAATCTAGGTGAGATAAAGATGAAACTTACTGTTAATGGTGAACAGCAAACCCTCGATCTTGAGCCGCGTGTCACACTCTTAGATGCCCTGCGCGATCGCTTAGGGTTAGTGGGTAGCAAAAAGGGATGCGATCATGGACAATGTGGCGCTTGTACTGTTTTAATCGATGGTCAGCGAGTTTATTCCTGCCTGACTCTAGCAGTAATGCAGGAAGATAAGGCGATCGTTACCATTGAAGGGCTAGCGAAGGGCGACACTCTCCATCCAATGCAAGCGGCATTCATTGATAACGATGGCTTCCAGTGCGGTTATTGTACCCCAGGACAAATTTGTGCTTCTGTCGCCTTACTTGATGAAGTTAAACGGGGCTGTGCCAGTGTTGTTACGCCAGATTTAACTCGTCCCCCACAGTTGGCTGAACTCTCGGAAGCTGAAATTAAGGAACGGCTGAGTGGTAATCTCTGTCGATGTAGCGCTTATAACGGCATTGTGGCAGCAGTGCAGCAGGTAATGGGACAAAAACCGCCCTCTCCGGCGGCAACTGTGATGGTCAAGGAACCCCAGGAGATGCTCACATGAAGAATTTCACTTACATTCGTGCTAACTCTGTTAAAGATGCGGTTCAACGGGCAACGAATGACCAAAATGCCATGTTGATTGCGGGTGGGACGAATTTGGTTGACCGTCTGAAAGTCTTCCTAGATGAGCCATCGCAACTGATCGACATCTCTCGATTAGATATGAAGCGCATTGAACGGACAAGTGCGGGTGGTCTGAGCATTGGAGCGCTGGTAAGTAACACAGCAGTAGCAGACCATGAAGATGTTCGCCGCGATTATCCAATATTGTCCCGGGCAATTCTGGCTGGTGCGTCTGTGCAAATCCGCAATATGGCAACCGTTGGCGGCAACCTACTGCAACGTACTCGCTGTCCGTATTATTACGATACCGCCTTTGCTTGCAACAAACGGCAACCAGGAAGCGGCTGTCCAGCAGCAACGGGTATTAACCGGATGCACGCCATTCTGGGGGCGAGTGACCAATGCGTGGCAGTTCAACCCTCGGATATGTGTGTCCCTCTTGCTGCTCTAGATGCTGTTGTTGTTGTGGAAGGCCCCAAAGGTAAGCGGCAGATACCATTCACAGACTTTCACCGATTACCAGGGAATACACCCCAGCGAGATACAAACTTAGAGCCGGGTGAGTTGATTACCTCTGTGATTGTTCCCCCAGTACCCTTTGCGAAATCGGGAGTTTATTTAAAGTTACGCGATCGCACTTCCTATGCCTTTGCGTTAGTCTCTGTAGCGGCTGCTCTTGATTTAGAGGGCGATCGCATTCAGGATGTCCGTTTGGCATTGGGTGGAGTAGCCCACAAACCTTGGCGGCCAACAGAAGCAGAAAAGTTTTTAATCGGCAAAACTGCCAATGCTGCAACCTTTCAACAGGCGGCAGAAATTGCCCTTCAAGGAGCCAAGCCATTAATTCACAACAGTTTCAAAGTTGACTTAGCAAAGCGGGCAATTCGTCGTGCACTCACGGTTTCAGCTAAAGGAGGAGGCGTAGCATGAACAAAGTAATTGGGACTGATGTCAGCCGCAAGGATGGACGGGCAAAGGTTACGGGTACGGCAACCTACGCCGCAGAGCATCAAATTCCCGGTCTGGTTCACGGTTATCTCGTCACCGCCAGCATTGCTAATGGGCAAATTAAAAGCATCGACACTGGTGCAGCAGAAAAAGCATCAGGGGTAATCACTGTTTTCACGCATAAAAACTTGCCCAAGGTGTTTATGCCAACCAACGACTTTATGACCTCGAAAATCTACGAGGCTCGTCTGCCGTTATCTGATGACAAAATTCACTATGCAGGGCAAATTATCGGCTTGGTAGTGGCAGATACCTTTGAGCGGGCACGTGATGCGGCGCATTTAGTTAAGGTGGAATATGCAACTCAAAAGCCACTTGTAGACGTGACAAAAGCCACATTTAAAGAGCCACCGCCCCAGTTTGGTGAAGAGCTAAAGTTTGAAAAGGGGGATTTTGCGGCAGGGGTAGCAGGTGCGACAACAAAACTTACAGCCACCTACAAGACTTCCACCGAAATGCACGCACCGATGGAACCCCATGCCATTATTGCCCATTGGCAAGATGCAAATTCACTTACTGTTTACGAACCGTCGCAGTGGGTATTGGCAAGTCAGCGCACATACGCGGAACTTTTCGGACTGCCATCTGAGCGGGTTCGCATCGTTACGCCTTTCTTGGGTGGAGCTTTCGGCTGTAAAGCCTTTCCCTGGCCTCACGGTATTCTCTGTGCTGCGGCTGCCCGTAAACTTCAGCGTCCTCTCAGAGTCGTCCTTAGCCGCCGACAAATGACAGCGAACTCAGGACACCGCTCGGAAACTGAGCAAACTATCCGTTTAGGAGCAACTGCTGAGGGTATTTTAACAGCGATCGCTCACGAAGCAAAATCCTATACCTCACCAGTGGATGTCTTCACAGAACCCTGTACCGGGATTACGCCAGTTATGTACACCGCGCCGAATCTGCAACTGAAGCAGGAGCTAGCGGTGCTGAATATCGGTACACCAACATTCATGCGTGCACCAGGAGAAAATCCAGGGATGTGGGCGCTAGAGTCGGCGATGGACGAACTGGCCTGGATGTTAAAAATAGACCCGATAGAACTGCGCTTAAAAAACGAAGCTAAAGAACACCAACGTAAGGATCTGCCGTTCTCGGCCAAACATTTTGCTGACTGTTTACGAGTTGGTGCAGAGCAATTTGGCTGGAAAGACAGACCAAAACAGCCGCGTTCTTTGACACGCGATGGTCAACTCGTCGGTTGGGGGATGGCAGCATCAACCTTCCCTGGCTTGCGGGGTAAAGCATCAGTGAAGGTACGACTGCTACCAGACGGTACTGCCCATCTGCTCACAGCCGGGAATGACATGGGTACTGGCGCATATACCGTTGTTGCGGTTACAGCAGCAGACGCATTGGGGCTACCTGTCGAACGAATACAAGTAGAGATGGGCGACTCGTTATTACCAGATGGGGGTTTAGCGGGTGGTTCCATGATGACAGCATCTCTCGTGCCGGCGGTGATGACAGCTTGTGAGCAGGTTTTGAAAACTGCTAATGCTAAGACTGCACAGGAGGCGTTTGCAACTCTGAGTCAGTCTGGCCGGGCAGCGTTTGAAGCCACAGCATCTTCTGCCCCTGGTGATGAAGCGAAGAAATGGGCGTTTCAGTCTTGGGGCGCACATTTTTGTGAAGTCAGCGTCGATGAAGAAATCGGACGTTTACGGATAACGCGATGGGTGTCAGTGATGGATATCGGGCGAGTCATTAACTCTAAGACAGCAGCGAGTCAAGTCCGTGGTGGCGTAATCATGGGTATCGGGCAAGCTTTAATGGAGGAGTGCCATCTTGATCCAAACGTTGGCTACCCTGTAGTTTATGACCTTGCTACCTATCACTTCCCGTCCCATGCAGATATTCCTCGCATTGAGGTGTTCTTCGTCGGCGAACCTGACCTCAACTTCAACCCAGCAGGTGTACGAGGTGTAGGTGAAATTGGGATTACAGGTGTTTCAGCTGCGATCGCCAATGCAGTTTATCATGCCACAGGTAAGCGCATTCGTGATTTACCGATTACACCTGACAAGTTGTTGTAATAAGAAAGTTACGAGTAACTCTATCAAGGTGAGTCTGTATAAGACTGCAATTTCTGTTGATTACTAGCTCAGAACTCGGAGCTTCGACCTTTGAACTCGGAGCTTCGACCTCTGAACTCGGAACTCCGACCTCTGAACTCGGAACGCCGACCTTTGAACTCGGAACTCCGACCTCTGAACTCAGAACGCCGACCTTTGAACTCGGAACGCCGACCTTTGAACTCGGAACTCCGACCTCTGAACTCGGAACGCCGACCTCTGAACTCGGAACGCCGACCTCTGAACTCGAAACGCCGACCTTTGAACTCGAAACGCCGACCTCTGAACTCGGAACTTGCAGAATTTTAAAAGAACAAGTGAAGATTTTGTTTGAAAGGATATGAAATTACAGCAATTTTTAGGTAAATAGACCACGCGGTAGGGAAACAGCACTGCTCATTTGTGTCAACCTAAGCTCAAACACTAGAATTTATCGTCGTTTTAGATCCCCCAACCCCCTTAAAAAGGGGGCATAAGATTCTAGTTCCCCCTTTTTTAAGGGGGGATCGAAAAGCTAGGCGGTACATGGAAAAATTTTCACTGTTCTGATCAGAGTAAGCTTTCACGTTAAGTTTACACGTATGAGCAATGTTGTACCTCTACAACAGATGTGGTTCAAATACACGAAAACTGCTTCCCCGTGCTCCAATCCCCTAATTCCCAATGAACGAGCTACACGCGATTTTAAAGGCATTTGAAGAAAGTCAGCACAATGCCGAACCAGTATTTCTTGCTACTGTTGTTAATGTTGAAGGCTCTACTTATCGCCAACCAGGTGCCCGAATGTTGATGACGGAAGCAGGGCAAATGGTAGGAACAATTAGCGGTGGTTGCTTGGAAAAAGATGTATTTGAGCATACTCGCTTCTCCATGCCAGATAGACAACCGATAGTTGTCATATACGACACGACTGCGGATGAAGATATTGTCTGGGGATTTGGGCTTGGCTGTAACGGAGTCGTGCAAGTGTTGATTGAATGTCTAAGCGATCGCCCACTTAACCCTATATCTTTGATTAAACAATGTTACTGTAAGCAGCAGCAAGGTATTATTGCAACTGTTTTTGCTGTAGAGGGTAAAGTTAACATTAAAGTTGGGGCACGTTTAATGCTCAATCCAGATGGTAATGTAATCACTGATATCGAAGAATCTTCCTTAACTGTTTCCCTCACTAAAGACGCTGAAATTGCCCTTCAATCTCAACATTCAACTGTTAATAAATACCAACTATTATCCGGTAGCGTTGATGTCTTTATTGAACTTATCCAACCGCCCACAAGCTTAATAATTTTTGGTGCAGGTTATGACGCTGTACCGACAGCGCAGTTTGCCAAAGCTTTGGGCTGGCACGTTACTATTGTTGATTGTCGAGCGAGTGAGGCAACTAAAGAGCGTTTTTCAATGGCTGATGAGATAATTCTCACTCGTCGAGAGATTCTACACAAACAAATAATAGTAGATGAACGGACTATTGCTGTGGTGATGACTCATAATTATCTCGATGATTTAGAAATCCTAAAAATGCTAATGCCATCTCCTGCACGTTATTTAGGTTTTTTGGGGGCGAAACATCGCACTGAAAGATTACTTCAAGATTTACGTGCAGAGGGAGTAAATTACACTACTGAACAGCTACAAAGGTTGTATGCTCCTGTGGGTATTGATATTGGAGCCGATACACCGGAAGCGATCGCTTTATCGATCATTGCTGAGATTCAAGCTGTGCTGTCAAACCGTTATGGTGGCTTTTTAAAAGAACGCGCTTTACCAATTCACCAACGGAATCAAGGCAAGGAAACACAACTAGTAATTAGTAATTCGTGAGGGAGTTTATGACTGCTTTAACTTTACAATTACCTCCTAATCTAAAATTTACAGATGATGAATTTGAACAGATTGTTGCTGTTAATAAAAACTTGCGATTGGAATTAACTGCTGAGGGGGAATTAGTAATCATGTCACCCACTGGGGGAGAAACGGGAAATCGGAATTTTGATTTATTAGGTCAACTGTGGTTTTGGAATAGTAAAAATAATTTAGGTAAAGCGATGTACGACTTATTCTTGGAACCCCTCTCCAAACCTCTCCCCGAAACGGGGAGAGGCTTTGACTTTTGCTCCCCTTCCCTTGTAGGGAAGGGGTTGGGGGTTAGGTTTGAGAGAAAGTCGCAGATGGCGTTTGGTAAAGCTTTTGATTCTTCTACTGGTTTTAAACTTCCTAATGGTGCAACTCGCTCCCCTGATGCTTCTTGGATAAAGATGGAACGGTGGGATGCTCTCACGCCAGAACAAAGAAAAAATATCTCCCCTTGTGTCCAGATTTTGCAGTGGAATTGGTTTCTGAAACTGATGATGTGGAAGATGCTCAAGCCAAGATGCAGGAATACTTAGCAAATGGCTTACAACTTGGTTGGTTAATTAATCCTAAAGCTCAACAAGTAATAATTTATCGTCCTAATCAAGCACCGAAAGTTTTACAATCTCCTATTAGTTTATCTGGTGAAGATGTTCTTCCTGGTTTTATTTTAAATCTACAACCAATTTTCGGATGAGAGACTCAGAAAAAGCTTTGTTAGCTAATTCAAATGTTGCGATCATTATTCTGGCGGCGGGTGCATCAACCCGTATGGGTAAACCTAAACAACTTTTGCCTTATCAAGGAAGCAGCTTACTTAAGCATACAATTGAGAGTGCGATCGCTTCAGTATGCAAACCTGTAATAGTTGTTTTGGGAGCAAATGCTCAACAGATACGCTCTGAAGTCACCCAGCCTTCTGTGCAAGTGGTTGAAAACCCCCAATGGAATTTAGGAATGAGCGCTTCAATTCGTAGGGGAATTCTATCGCTTGAAAGTGTAGATGCAGCAGTTATTGCTGTTTGTGACCAGCCATTTCTTTCTTCTGAAATTATCAATATCTTGGTTGAAGCATATCATTCCACAGGAAAACCGATCATCGCCTCTCAATATGCAGAAACATTAGGCGTACCTGCTTTATTCAGCCAGATATTTTTCTCAGAACTAGCAGCGTTAGAAGAGACTGTTGGCGCAAAACATTTGATGAATAGACACCTCAACGAAGTGTTCTGCGTTCCATTTCCATTAGGTGCAGTTGATATTGATACACCAAAAGACTACGAGCAACTGCAAGTAACTATCCAGTCCCAATACGGTTCGGATAAGACTTGATCCCCCCAACCCCCCTTAAAAAGGGGGGGCTAAGAATAGCTCTATTTCCCCCTTTTTAAGGGGGACTAAGGGGGATCTTTAAGGACTATGCACCTTAACCGAACCGTATTGTATGCAGTCCTTCTGACAGACTAACCCAAACTAAATTCTGTAAATAAAAACGAAGGCGATCGCATACTATAGTTAAAGTTGCGATCGCCTATAAGGAATGATTAAAGTCACAGCTTGAATTGAGTTAAATCTACTAGCGAGATGGTGGTACTAAATTCAAGTTAGAATTCAGTATGAGCCTTAAATCCTGTGCAGGTCTAAGGACAAAGACATTAGCTTCTTTTTTCCGTAACAAGATACTCGCACCCGCACCCGCAGCCGCACCGATAACAGGTTTTAAATCGTCAATTCTGCGATTACCAGTAATTAGTGAACCTAAAAGACCAGCACCTCCACCAATAGCTGCATCAGTTAAAACCTGACCTGTGCTAGGGCTCTGTGAAACTTTTTGAGTTGTGGTGTATGTCCGAGAAGTTGCATTAATCGACTGACGCTGACCATTAGAAAATTCTAATTCTTGAGCTACAAACCGCACACCTTTTCCTTTGTTCTCATCTGTATCTCTTGAATAATTGTCTAAGTCAACAGATTCCAACCGTCCAATTACTTTAGTACCGGCGGGAATCAAGACATTTCTATTTCTGTCGATAATGTCATTCGCTATTCTCAAAGTTAGGGATTTACTTTCCCCAGGAGCAATAGTAATTGTCTCTTTTTCGTAGGTAACAGGAAAAGCTACCCCAGAAGGAATAGTAACGTTTCCATATTGTCCAATTCTGTCTTGCCGAATTCTATATTGAGCATTAGCAGGAGCCAAGCTGAATAGGGGGCTAATGACGCTTGTAGTAACGGCTATTGCCATAAATGCAACAGTTCCAGATTTCCATTGATGTAGGCGAGTCATAAGAGGGTTGTCCTTTGTGTAGGTGATGTATTTAATGACGGGGATTCACTGAGTTTGTTTCTGAAACTTATTAGACCTGTCTATAGGCATATTCCGAAAATGGAAATGGTTACATTAACATGGAGTGTGTAGGATCGCGATCGCTCTTGAGAATTTGTATCCTGCTAATGTACGTCACTAAATAGGCTGATTACACTACTTCTATTACCTACTTCCTTTGACATGGGTTTTTGGATTATGACTGTATTCCTAAGGTAATGGTTTTTACAAAAAGCAGAAATAATTGGGAACCTTACACTTCGGTAAATGTCTTGATTAATTAATAGCAAAAAACTAATTCTACTGGAGCAAAAAATAATGTTTACTTTAAATCGTTGGCAATCTAGAACAGCTGCACTCATGGCTTTGAGCTTGACAGTGGGGGCTGTAGCGCCTTTAATTACAGCTTCGCCATCTTTAGCTCAAACTACTTTTTCTGATGTTTCATCTAACTATTGGGCGGCACAATTTATTCAACAATTGTCACAACGAGGTGTTATTGCTGGATTTCCTGATGGTAGCTTCCGCCCAGAAGAAGCGGTAACACGGGCTCAATTTGCCGCTATGGTCAATAAAGCTTTCCAAAAAGCACAGCAACGGCAAGCAATCAATTTTGCTGATGTGCCAAGCAACTATTGGGCATCCAGTGCCATTCAGCAAGCCTACACTATAGGTTTCTTATCTGGTTATCCTGGTAATCGCTTTGAGCCAAACCAAGCTATTCCCCGCCAGCAGGTTTTAGTTTCCTTGGCTAACGGTCTGCAATATACTGCTAAGGTTAATACCGAAAGCACTCTGCAATACTTCAACGACGCTTCTAACATCGCTAGCTATGCCCGTAGCCCGATCGCAGCCGCAACTGAGAAGCAAATTGTCGTAAACTATCCAAATGTCAAGTTCCTAAATCCAACTGCAACCGCCACTCGCGCCCAGGTAGCAGCTTTTATTTACCAAGCATTGGTTAGTTCTAATCAAGCCTCAGCAATGAACTCACCCTATGTCGTAGCTCTTGGACAACCTACTCCCCCTACTAACTCAACGCCTTTATCAGTCACAATTCCTCAAGGGACGGCTATCCCTGTGAAGTATGATAAAGCAGAAAAAATCCTGGTTACAAAGGATGAAACAGCGCCATTGACCTTGACAGTATCTCAAAACGTACTTACGCAACAAGGAACTGTAGTGATTCCTGCTGGGAGTCAAGTTATGGGTCAACTCAAACCTGCTACGGGCGGTTCTCAATTTGTTGCCGAAAAACTGGTTTTGACCACAGGCCAAGAATATCAGCTGAATGCTAGTTCTGAAGTGATTACCAAAACTGAAACCGTCAAGAAAGGTATCAGTACTAGTTCAATTATCAAGAATACTGTATTGGGCGCAGGTGCAGCAACTGCAATATCTGCTATCACTGGCGATAAAGCCATCGCTACAGAAGAAGTTTTGGGTGGCGCTGGTGTCGGTGCGTTGGTTGGTCTGATCTTTGGTAGAGATAGTGTTGATTTAGTTGCAATTGACCCGAATACCGATCTAAAAATGACGATTAATCAAAATTTGCTGGTTTCAATCAGATAATCAGCTGACTTTTACCGGATGTCGAAAAAAAAAGACATGGTTCGCGATCGCTATTAGCGAACCATTATCTACGGGAAAAAGCGATAAGCTACCGGAGCATCAATCAATAGCTTTTGACTATTCAGCATTGAGGATTTTTGGTACTTTGAAAAATTCACCTTCCTGTTCAGGTGCATTGTTGAGAATGCTTTCCCGTTCAGGATAGGGTTGCAACTCATCCTCACGGGTGATATTACTGACATCAATTGCCCGTGTTGTTGGGGGTACATTAGTGACATCAAGTTCATTCAACTGTTGGATATAATCCAGAATATCTCCCAACTGAGTAGTGAATTGTTTCTCTTCTTCTGGAGTCAATTCTAAACGAGCCAGATTAGCTACTTTGTGAACTTGTTCTTGGTCAATCATATTTTTTTAGTTAGGAGTTAGGAGTTAATGATTCATAACTCCTCGTTTTTAGAAGAATACGTCAATTTGCGATCGCCCTGTGGTTTTTAACCAGTTTTGGGCTTCGATATAATTATTGGGAGCCATCCGAATAGCTCGAACCCAGTAGTCTGCGGCTTGGTCAAACAGTGCCTCGCCAGCGTCGTTATCGCCAGCTTCTTTTGCCTTCTCGCCTTGGTAGTGATAGATAACGGCGATGTTGTTCAAGCCTTGGGGTAGGCGTGGGTTTAACTCAACTGCTTGGTGATACAGTTCTAAAGCTTTATGGTGGTCGCCGTTGCTGGCATAGATTAGCCCCATATTATAGAGAATATAGCCGCGATCGTTGGTGTCTTCCTCTAGTGTTAGAGCTTCTTCATAACAATCCAATGCTTCAGCATATTCCCCATCTGCTTGAGCTGACATACCATCTCGATAATAAACAAACGCTTCTTTGGCTTTTTTGTTGGCTGGTAGGATCTTCAAGATGATATCCGCCATCACTGTAAAGGATTTGTCAATAAAATTATCGTTTTTTTGCGTTCTTGGCATATTTGTTTCTGAATATTAGGGATTAAGCGTGGGGCATTGGGCATTGGGCATGGGGCATTGGGGAATAATCAATAGTTTTTCTTCCCTGTTCCTCCATCTTCCTCATCTTCCATTCTCCCCAATCCTTTAGTACACTCAATAGCTAATTTAACTGATTTGCGGGGGCATTCTTCTGACTGAGGGGCATGATGCATTCCGAACTATTGTGCCGAGAGTTGTTTACTAAGGTGCTAACTGGATATGCAGTCATTGCTGGGGCTGGATAGGGACGCAATAGTTGTTGTAGGGTTTGGGGCGTTTGCACTTGGGAATCTAGCCATAAATCGTAATCTTGCGGCTCTAGAATCACTGGCATCCGCTCATGGATAGGTTGGAGTAATTCATTGGCTGCCGTTGTCAAAATTGTACAAGAGATTATTTCCTCGTTAGTAGGCGTTCCCGCTTCTCCTGTCGGAGACGTTACGCGAACGGGTTGCCGCCATCTCTCCCACAAACCAGCAAAGGCGAAGGGTTGCCCATCTTGAAGACGAAAATAAAACGGCTGCTTCTTACCTTGTTGCCCTTGCCACTCATAAAAGCCATCAGCTAGCACTAAACAGCGTCGATGCTTAAAAGCTGACCGAAAAGCTGGTTTTTCGGCAATAGTTTCTGCCCTAGCGTTAATCAGCTTTACCCCCATCCCTGAATCTTTTGCCCATGAGGGAATTAACCCCCAATGTAACTGCTTAAATTCACGCTTTCCGCCTTCGGGATTTTGTAACACTGTTGCCACCATTTGCGTAGGTGCGATGTTATGTCCGGCGGCTAAATCTGGAACTTCTTGAACATGGAAAACTTGAGCTAAAGCTTCTGCCGACTGGTTTAGAGTAAATCTTCCACACATACTTTTATTCTTAACCACTAACTAAATTAAACATCTCAATTTAGAAATAAACAATACTTTTTTTTATTTTTTCGGATAATTTTGTGTAGTACTCAGAAGGTAAATATAAAAAAAGTATCCGGTTTTTAAGAAATTTTTTTGGTAAGATATTGTACTTTGAACTTTTACTTATCAACATAGTCTTAACTGTATTTTAACATGGAACTACTGCGTTTGTACGATTTTTTACCCTCTGGCAATGGTTATAAGATACGTCTTTTATTAACACAACTAGGTATGCCTTTTGAGAGGGTAGAGCTTAACATTTTGAAAGGCGAGACTCGAACACCAGAATTTTTAAGTAAAAATCCCAATGGGAAGATACCCATTCTAGAAATCGAGCCAGGTAAATACTTGGCAGAATCAAATGCCATCTTGGTGTATTTGAGTGAATGCACAGAATTTTTACCCTATGACCGCTTTTTACGAGCGCAAGTGCTGCAATGGTTATGTTTTGAACAGTATAGCCATGAACCTTTTATTGCTACATCAAGATTTTGGATTTCTATTTTAGGTAAAACTGAAGAATATAGTGAAGCTATAAAGCAAAAACATGAACCAGGTTATGCAGCACTTAACTTGATGGAAAAACATTTAACTTCTCACATTTTTTTTGTGGGAGAACGTTACACGATCGCTGATATTGCCTTGTTCGCTTATACTCATGTAGCTAATGAGGGTGGGTTCGATTTAACCCAATTTCCTGCAATTCAAGCTTGGATAGAAAGAGTCAAAACTCAGCCAAGTTATATCAGTATTACACAAGCTTAAAAATTTGGCATTGTAAGTTTCTGGGTCTGGCAGGGGATGTATTAGGTGTAAGATAGTTTCAATTTAGAAACAGGCAAAGTGTTCACAAGAAGGTATTACTAAGCAGCAACTACATATCTGTATCAATTTCTATTAGCTTTTGTCGAGAGGATAAACCTGACTTAATCCTGATATGAGATTTGGCAACATCAAATTTCTTTGCTAGTAGTTTAATTAACTCCTCATTAGCCTTACCATCAACTGGGGGCGATTTTAAATACACAGTCAGACTGCCATCAGGTTGTTCTTCAATTTTTTGCTGTTTTGAATTAGGTTTAACCTTGACTTTTTTTTGCATAACCTATTTTATGTAATTGTCGCAGCCACAACCAACCTAAAACACAACCCAATACATAATGAGGAAAATCCCACCAAACAAAGGTAGTACCAAGTAACAATTTACCGATTAAAGTGGCGCGAATATCCTCTAATAGTGGTGGATGCCAAAGTTGCAAGAATTCCAGTATACAGGTGATGACAAAAACCCATATAGGAATTTGGATTACTGCTGACTGGCTTCTGAAAAACCAAAATGCGAACAGACACCAAAATATCTCGTAAAATACAGCTGCTCCGTAATCATTAAACCACTGATGGGCAGCCCCAGTGTAATACTTAAAGAAAAAGCCCATCGGTACAACGATGAGCAGAGAAAGAATAATAAATATTGTTTGGTTACGGTTTCGACGCATTTTCTGAAAGCTTAGAGACTAAGCAAAATTTTAGCCCCTGCATAGTCGTTTCTCGATAATTCGTAATATTAGACATCTCCAGAAATTAAATATGCGTTATGCAGAACCCTTGTAGAGACACGAAATTTCGCGTCTCTACATTCATTATCGGAGATGTCTATTGAATATTAATTACGAATTACGAATTACGAATTATTCAATTATGGATATCTTCTACTACCAGCACCCACTACGCCGATTTTGTGGCGATAGGAGAGTTCAGCACCAAACCACCCAGAAAGGCTAGTCAGCGTACCAACAAGGAGTGAGAGAACTAGTCCCCAAGGTAGTATTCGGGATTCAGCGTCACCCAAGCGTAGGAGGAAGTTAACGAGTGTTAGAACTAGGAGAGAAACATTAAGTATCAAATGCGTCCAACCAGCGCTGCGCTTGCGGACTCGTTCAATTTTCAAAAAGTCGCTCAGTCCGATCGCTGCTGCGAGAAGTCCTCCACCTAATCCGAGTCCGATTAACCATAGGGAAGCCCTCGCCCAGAAGAAATCTTTCGTTAACCAGTAGCCGAAATCGCTTCCTAAGGCGGCGGCTAAAAAGGCGATGGGAAAGATCACACTTAAGGGGTGTAGGGGATGTCCGGCGATCGCAACTGTGCTGGGTACGCCGCTATCAAGATACTCACTGTCGTTACTTTCAATAAGTGGTGGGATATTTGGGAACGGTGTTGAAGTTGATTGTGTTGTTTCTGTACTTTCCATTATTAATATCCTATTTTAATTAAGCAGAAGGAATTTGTTCAACATAAGCTTCAGCTTGCAGAGTTAATTTGCCTACTTCTACTTTTAGTTGGTTAACTTGTAGGCTCATCCCTTCTAAATCAAAGTTACTCAAATTCAAAATTTCGCTGGTTTGATCTATCAAAGCTTTGGTCAAATCTGGGGATATTTCCTGATTTTTGCCATACTCGACATTTTCTAGAGAAACAGTTTTTCCATTGGCGCTAATCCGGGGTACAGCTGAAAAGGCAACTTGTTGATCTTTGCCTGTTTCTACTAATTTGATGATGGCATTTAATGTTACTTTACCATCACCAGGTAACTGAAAGTCTACGTGTTGGGGTTCAATAGTCGTTAGTTCCCCATTAACGTGGATTTTTTGACTTTGCAGTTGCAAACGCACATATTCAGAGTTGAAAGCGCGATTGATATCAGCTTCGGTTAAAACAACTCGTGCATTAGCTTCAGTAGGTTTCGTGAGTTCAATTTTGCCAAAAGCCACACTCAGAGGATTGATGGCAACACTATTCATTTGCATTTCAAATTCCTCCATGCGGAGGTCTTTCTGCATTACCAAACCTTCACCTTTAATAGTGACTTCATCCACCTGTCCCTGAACCAGTTTAAGCGGGTCTGTTTTGATGTTTACATCTAATTTTTCTACTTCATCTAACTGGCTAGACAAACCTATTTCTGCCGCTTTGTTTAGCGCCTGTTCTCCTAATCCAGGACTGTCTGGCATTATGAAATAACCCCTACTTTAGAATACCCCTGAATCAATTTAATAAACTAGCGTCAGAAATTTATCTATCTGGCGATGGAGTAAAGATTTAAATGTTGTCTATCTAAAAGTATAATTACAAAGCGCAGATGCCTTTGTAATTCGTAATTTATTTAGAATCGCCACCTTAGAGTTCAATTAACTTGAAGTTCCAAGGTTTGAGAGCCGCTAGAGCTATTTCTACATCTACACCTTCATAAGCCTCCCATTCCAACGGATGCTCTTTAGGGTGTCCGTCGCCGACATTACCTGCGACTTTGATGATCGCACAGTTGGCGATGCGATCGCGCTCCAACCCTTTTGGCAGTGCTAGCTGGATTTTGTGACCGACAAACTTCGCTGTACTTTCATTAGCTACAGATTCACGGATTAAACAAATATCACCAGCAGTCCCCCAAGTAGTTTGGTAGATGTGGAGGAACGATATATAGGTTTGTGGTTTGATGGCTCTTTTAAGAACGTGCATTATCTGTAATCCTTATACTATGAGTGAAAAATCATATGAGTATTTTCTATCACGTTCGTAGGCAAGAATGTTTTTAACTCACATTTTGCACCTAGCCCAGGCGATTATAAATCGCCTGGTGGAATATGTGAAGCTCAAAACACGATTATCGCCCACATACTAATTCCTAACCCAATGTGGTTCGTTGAGCCTTTGAACTCCGAACACCGAGCTTTTTACTCGAACGTTGAGCCTCTGAACTCGGAACGCCGACCTTTTTACTCGAAGGTTGAGCCTCTGAACTCCGAACGCCGACCTTTTTACTCGAAGGTTGAGTCTCTGAACTCGGAACGCCGACCTTTTTGCTCGAAGGTTGAGTCTCTGAACTCGGAACGCCGACCTTTTTACTCGAAGGTTGAGCTTCTGAGATCGAAGTTTTGGGTTCTAAAATGCAACTGTCGAGTTCTGAGGGTGAAACTTGAGGCAAAGTTCAATCCAATACGGTTCGGTTAACGTGTTCATTCCTCGGAGATCCCCCCAACCCCCTTAAAAAGGGGGGCTTATAACCTGATCTACGATCGCATAAGCAATAATTTGAGCATTCTGCACATCCACTACCCAATATTCAGCAACACCTAACTCTTCATAGAGCGATCGCTTTGTACCCAAGTCATCTAGCAGAGATGTTTTCGCAATTTCAATCACCAAATCCGGTGCAGGATAGCGATCGAGGTTGATAATTCCTGTACCTGCTGGGATAGCTTGGGCGCGTTTTCTAAGGTAATATGCCACATCGGGCTGACAGTCCTGAACTCCAGTTTTACGAAAAGTGGTTGTGTCTAAACCTGTACCTAGTATGCCTTTCAGTGCTGTAAATAGAGTCACTGCAAAAATAATTACAACATGGTCTTTACCATGATCAAAACTAACTGGTGCCATCTCCAGCCTCATGTGTCCTTTGTAGTAGTAACTCTTTGCCTTCTCGTTGAGCAAATTAGCGATCGCTTCCTCATACTCCTCCCAAGAAGCACAAATCCATGTATCTGTCGGTAACTGGATCTGAGTTTCACTCATTGTCTAACCCTTCTGCCAGTAAGCTATATCTCTTGTAACTCAAATTCTAAACTTTCTGAGTTTGGATGATCAGGGTTGAAAGGCGATCGCTCCTGTAAAAAAACTAAACTATAAATTTCCCCCCTTAAAAAGGGGGGTTAGGGGGGATCAAACCCTGTATCTGCTCACACACACTATCAAACTGATTCAAAACTTGGCTATTGGTAAACCTGATAACCTTTAAACCATAGCCCTCCAGAATATGAGTTCTCTCCATGTCATAATCTTGACCTTGATCTGTAAAATGACTATGCCCATCAATTTCTATTACTACTTTTAAAATGGGACAGTAGAAATCAACGATGAAATGATTGATTGTCCGTTGTCTCAAAACGCGAAATTCAAAGGTTCTCAGATATCCATACCAAAGCTTCTTTTCTACTGGGGTCATGTTTTTGCGAAGTTCTTTTGCCCTTTCTGCAAGCTTTGGATTGTAGGGTAGATGGAAATCGCTATTGTTGAGGTTTTTGGTCATAGTTTATAGTTTTGATCCCCCCTACCCCCTTAAAAAGGGGGGTAATATAATAGGTTGTATTTGCACTTACTTAACTTTATTACTTTGGCCAAGTATAAGTTGATTGCTTTACTTGTTCATAATTAGTATCTAAATCAGGTTCTAGCATTAAAATGTATAGTCCCAAACTCTGGCAGGAATGTTTTTCCAGTAGGCAATGTCATTTAGGTAAATGTCACAGGTATCTTTACCAAGCTAGTGAATGGCTTCACCCATCGCGTTTTGTTCTTCAGGGGTGTATTGACGTTTTGTGAGTCTGCCCCCAATACGGTTCGGTTAAGGTGCATACTCCTTAAAGATCCCCCTTAGTCCACGCCAGATCCTTAAAAAGGGGGAAATAGAGATATTCTTAGCCCCCCTTTTTAAGGGGGGTTGGGGGGATCAAGTCTTATCCGAACCGTATTGAGTCTGGCATGGTGACATTATTTTGACCCGCATGACCTCAACCTGCTGTGAGAGCAAAGTCCTTTTCTGGGTTCCAGTTGCCTTCAGTAATACGGGAAATTATTGCTATTACTTGTAGTTCAGGAAGAATCTTTCCCGAAGTGACACCCGTAACTGAACTTTCGGGATCGAGCAAAGCAGCTACTCGACGACCTAGTTCTGCTGAAGCAATTAGGGTTTCTCGATTCTCAGGTAGTGGAACACGCGCCCAGTCTTGTCCCAATGCCCCATCATTTTCAATTTGATAGTTCGGTGCATGGAGGATTGAGAACTCGAAGGTTGAGCCTCTGAACTCGGAAGGCCGAGCTTTTAACTCGAAGGTTGAGCCTCTGAACTCGGAAGGCCGAGCTTTTAACTCGGATGTTGAGCCTCTAAACTCGGAACACCGAGCTTTTAACTCGAAGGTTGAGCCTCCGAACTCCAAAAATAAAGCTCAGAACTCGGAACGTCGAGCTTTTAACTCCAACATCCAACTTCTGAGCTTTAACACTGCACCTTTGAAGTGCAATTACCGAGCTATTTTCTACAATGCTGCCTTTTCAGACTTAGCCTTTCCAGCTTTACGAGCAAACCGTTGCCCCATTTCCACAACCATTGCATCTAAACCCGTCCCCTGTCCACTGGCTTTAGCGTAGTTATATACCTGTAATGCGGCTGCATAAGCTTCACTACCCACCGCCAGAGTTGTATCATCGACCAACTCTTGTAACTGAGTCAACGATAGCAACACGGGATACAACGCTTCAAATAACTGCACGTCCTTCCGCATCTCATCCAAGTCAAACGATCGCGGTAAAAACTCTGGGTTCTGCGCCGCCACCTCTAACGCTTTGCTGACAAACGCCCGACTCTTATCTCCCATCTTGGGTAAAGTCTTGCGATCGTCGGAACTCAAATCAACTAAAAATGATAACTTTTCTTTAATGGTGGCGATCGCTTGCAATACAGCATCTTTCTCTGTTGATGTCAGTGTTGCACTAATTCGGGTCGTAGACATAAGAATGACTCTCCACTAAGTTTCTTAACTCTAGATTGCCCATATATAAAACCAAAATTTCCATTAGCAGCAGGACTTACGCAGTGATATTTGTCATTGCGAGTGGAACGCAGTGTAGCAAAGCAATCCCAGTCTTGACGAAATTGCTTCTCTTCTCTACGAGAGGCTCCGCGAACGCTCGCAATGACGAAACTACGTTACCTTTGTGTAAGTCCTAAATACATCAGCTCAAAATACGATAATCGCCCACATACTAATTCCCAACCCAATCGCTGCTAAGTGTTGCCAAAGGAGCGATAGCTCCGCTAACCCCTTCGGTGTACGCACTGGTTGCCTAGCAATTTTTTGAGTTAATAATATTGTTAACAACACTGAGAAAATTAGAGTCGCGCCTTGCAAAAAGGCAATCACAGCCGGGTGAGCAACCAATATTGGCAACTGCTCACCACTTAAACCAAGAGTAGCAAAAGTCACGGGTAAAATCCGCCCACCTTCGCCCAAGCCCAAACGCAGATAGTGAGCCAAGTTTCCCCCCAAAACTAAGGGGAGATAGCCATAGGCTAGTTCTATAAATGGTCGGGGCTTACGGTTAAAGTTGAACAGTTGAATCAAACCATAAGCCGCAAAGGTAAAAATCGCTGGGATAATTAATATTAGTAATGATAATCCCAAGTGCTGCCAAAAAAGAGTTAAATCGAGTTGTAACCCCAACCAAGATAGCAACTCTGGTAAGCGATGCAGATATACACCACCCAAGAGCAAAAACAATAATGCCACTTCATAGCTGCGGGGTACATGAGTTGTCCACAGTTCAATACCAGGGGGACGCAAGTTGAATTCAACGGAACGATGGGGACAGGCTTTGAGGCAAGTCATGCAAAGTACGCAATCTCTGTTATCTTGTAACTGTGCTGGGTGGGAATATAAAGGACATCCATTAGTTTCCAATCCTTCACCTTTTTGCGGCCCACCTTTATAGCACTGATAAGTAGTACAAGTAGCAGAACAAATACCTTGCTGCGCCCGGAGTTCCGTCATTGAGAGTTTGGCAAATAAACCATTCATCCCGCCGATGGGACAGAGATACCGACACCAAAACCGCCGCTCAAAAATGGCAGAGAAAATCATCGCCCCGGCGGTAATTAATAGCAGTAAACAAGCGCTAAGGTAGGCAGTATTTTCTAAATGCCAGAGTTCTTCCCAGATGAAAATTAGGGTGAACAAACCAAACATGAACCATCCGCCCCATTTCTCAGCTTGCTGTCTCGGCCAGCGCTTGAGTTTTCGAGGCCACAGCCAAAGAGATAATTTTTGGGTAATTTCCCCGTAAATCATGAAGGGACAAACAGAACACCATACACGACCTAAAAAGGGAAAGAGAAATAGAAAGAAAGGCCACCACCAAGCCCAAAATAAATTTAATACGAAATTGCGATCGCGGGTTTGTGGCCCAATAAATAACACTGCCACAATAATTGCAAAAGCAGGTGCAGTCAAACTATAGTTAATGCGATCGGGCCACCAGGAACTACGCAGAAACCGCCGTAAACCAGGATAGACATTTAAAAGATTTACCCGAAATCGTTTTTTCTTGGCTTCGGCTGGCCAGAAAATTTCTTCTGTTAATTCATTGGCATCCCCCGCTTGCACGATCGCTCTTTCTACCAGATTTTTCAATTCTTTGAGGTTGCCAGGAAAATCATAGGACTGTAGGCGGCGCAAAGCTTCTGGAGTAATCTGCGGTTTAGAAATGCTTCTAGATCGAGTGTAGAGACTAGTATAATATTCGACCTGTATTTGAATATCAGCTTTCCGAACTCGTAGCGGCGGTACTTTAATGATGTGACCAATACAGCGTTCAATTGTCGGCTGAGTTTTTTCGGAAACAATGAGAATGCGCGCTTTACTGAGACGAGTTTGGGCAGTTGGCTCTCCAGAACGACTGACGGGGGTATATGTACCAGTTTTGAGCAACTGCGTCACGGCAGGTAATAACTCTGTTGGCAATTCTTGAATGTTGTTGAAAACTAGAGTCCCTTCCCCCAGCGATTCCAACAGCCCTGGTTTACCACCAGCGCGACCGAATAAATCTGCACCGCTAGTTTGGAGAATACCACAATTTACTTTAATAATTGGTTCTCGCCGTTTGGGAGAACCAAAATGGATCAGGGCTGCCATATTATCTTTTTCTAAACCTGGTTCCCCGAAAATATCCACTGATTTGCGATCAGCCGCAGCTTCTCTAATTTGCTCCCGCAGACGTACTGCATAGCGACTTGTACCGACAATTCCCCGTTGCGCCTTGGTAACTAAATATGGTCGCAAAGCTACGGAACGTTCTTGTTCGTAACTAAGTGCAGATGTAACCTGAGCTAATTCTTGAACCAATTGGCGGGAAAAAGCCTGAGCAATTTCGGGGTATTGGGTGACTAAAGCGCGAAATTGAGTAGCAGATACAACCCATAAATGACACTCTGTTAGGGTAGTAATTGTTAACAGAACTGATTCATCTAAGAGTAATTCTCTGAGATTAATTACTGAGCCGGGAAGTAACCCACAAGCTAAAGCTGGGTTAGTTTGATTGATGGTATTGGCTTCAAGTTTACCTTCTATAAGAATATAAAGTACTTGTGGAGGAGTACCTTCGCTAACTAAGTCAGTTTGGGCTGGTATAACTTGTTCTTCAATTACTTGAGCGATCGCATTCAATACTTCAGGTGAGAGAATTCCTAAAGTTGTCCGTTCTTGTAACCATGTAACCGTTTCTGGAGATGTCATCTTAAGTTCTCCGTGTAGGCTGCTGTATAACAAGAATTATCTCTCAAAGGGTATGTCAAAATATTTGTATTCAGTCGTTGTGCATTGTTATAGCAACACCATTAAGGAGACAAATTATGGCAATTTATCTAGACTCTGCGATCGCATCTGAAGCTGAAGTTGTCAAGCTTTGGGGATGGGTAAAGGGCATTACAACAAATCCCACGCTGTTGGCTCAAAGCGATACGCCACCAGAAACCACTCTTAAAAAATTGGTTGCCTTGACAAATGGTTCATTATATTATCAACTTGTGGCATCTGATAAAGCTGGAATGCTAGCTGAAGGTAGAAAAGCTTTTGAGATTATTGGTTCCCAAACAATTTTGAAGATTCCCGCAACACCCTTAGGGTTTGAAGTGGTGGCGAGTTTATCACCAGAAATTACTTGTGCGGTGACAGCAATTTACAGTGCAGCACAGGCAGCAGTAGCACGAGAAGCTGGAGCTAAAATTGCTATAGCTTATGTAAATCGCGCTACTCGATTGTTAGGTGACGGTATTGCTTTGGTGCGGGATATGGCCAGCGTACTCAAAGGTAGCGATACTAAAATTTTGGCAGCTAGTATTAAATCTCCTGAAGAAGCAGCCGCGTCGTTGCAAGCCGGAGCGGATCATTTGACTTTACCATTGGCGATGTTGAATGCGATCGCTACTCATGAATTCTCACAGAAAACTGTTGAAGAATTTGCTAAATCAGGTATCGGCTTAAAATAATTCGTAATTAAATATGAGTTTATCGGATCTTCCTAATCTCTGGGTTCCTTTGGCACTTTTAGGTTTAATTATCTTGGCTGCTGTATTTTTCAGTCGCAGCAGTTAATCGCCAAAATCACAGTCGCATATACGCCCTCATGTAGACGCGATTTATCGCGTCTTCTAAATTAGAGACGCGATTTATCGCGTCTTCTGAATTAGAGACGCGATTTATCGCGTCTTCTGAATTAGCACCAGCGTAACGCAGTTACCAAGGTAATCTGCTGCCATTCCACGATAAAAACTGTCCGCTATCATCTTCTTGAAGCTGTTCAATTACAGCCCATAATTGGGTAACGGTACGTTCAACTGAAAATAATTGTTCCGCAGGTACATTTTTCTGGAAAGGACGGGAAAGGCGGGTATCAGTTGTACCAGGATGCAATGTCACTATTAATGCTTTAGGACAACTTCTTTTATACTCAATTGCCGCAGTTCGCATTAACATATTGAGTGCTGCTTTAGAAGCGCGATAGCCATACCATCCACCAAGTTGATTATCGCCAATACTACCCACTTTGGCAGAAATACTAGCAAAGACGCTGCGTTCTCGATGACGAAACAAAGGTAATAGATGTTTAGCTAGCAAAATAGCACCAATACTATTTATCTGAAAGTAGCGCAGTAAATTTTCGGAATTAATCTGTCTTAAGCTTTTTTCAGGTTGCAAAGTATCCTCATGCAGTAGTCCTACACAGTTAACTACTAAATGCAGTTTGTCAACTTGGTTATGTATTTTTTGAACAGCTTCAACAATCTGCAACTCGTCAGTAATATCCATCGCCAGACAAATTAATCTCTCAGAATGTTCGCTTGCAAGAGCTATTAAATCGGAGGATGATTCCGGTTGACGAGAAGTTGCATAAACTTTGGCTATTCTGTCATCTTGTAGCAATTTTTTCACAAAACCCAAACCGATACCTTGGCTGGCTCCCACAATCAATGCGTTGATCGGACTAATCTCATCGATAAAAGACATATTATTTTAGGATTGATACCAATTTACGAAAATCTTGATATATATAGATTTTTCGTAGGGGTTTAGCACTGCTAAACCCTTACCCACGCATTTGTAACTTAATAAATGTTGGGTTGCGCTTTGCTTAACCCAACCTACACAGATTAGCAAAATTAGAGTTTTTGTGGTTTATTTGCCTATACAGAACTTGCTAAAAATTCTATCTAAAACTGATTCTGTAACTTCTTCTCCGGTAATTTCTCCTAGTGCCTGAATTGCACCTCGCAAGTCAATTGTCCAAAAATCAAGAGGTAACTGCTGGGCAATGGTTGCTTGTACCTGTTCCAAAGAAATTTTAGCTTGAGTTAAGGCTGCTGCTTGCCTTTGGTTAATGGCTAAATCCATATCAGCCGCTTGCACTTTTCCTGCTTTAACTATCTCTAAAATTGCTGTTTCTAAAGCATCAATACCTTGATTTTGGGCTGCTGCTGTAACAATCTTAGATTTTTGATTTGGAATTCGCAACTGAAGATTTTTCCTATCGTCTTCTTTTACTAAGTCGATTTTGTTGATAACTACAATTAACGGACGGTGTTGTACCTGTTCGTAAATTTCTTTATCGCCTTCTGTCCACCCAGATGAAGCATCGATGGTAAGCAAGACTAAATCAGCTGCATTTGCAGCACGACGCGATCGCTCTACGCCAATTTTTTCCACTTGGTCTGTTGTTTCCCGAATCCCCGCAGTATCTAGTACTTGTACAGGAATTCCGCCGACAACTAACTGAGATTCTACAACATCGCGGGTTGTACCTGGTAAGTCAGTCACAATGGCGCGATCGCTCTGGCTCCAAGCATTCAATAAACTCGATTTCCCGACATTTGGCCGCCCAATAATTGCCACTTTTAAACCAGTGCGTAACAACTCACCTTTATCTTTAGTTGCCAATAACCTGTTTATTTCTGCGGCAATTTTCTCTATTTCTGATATTATGACTTCATCATCCAACGGAGGCAAGTCTTCCTCAAAATCGATTCGAGCTTCGATTTCTGCCAGAATATCTAAACAGTTAGCGCGTAACTGCCGAATCGGATGAGCTAATTTTCCCTGTAAACCAGCTAAAGCAGTTTGAGCCGCTTGGGGCGATTTAGCTCCTACTAAATCAGCGATACCTTCGGCTTGAGTTAAATCCAATCGTCCATTTAAAAAGGCGCGGAGAGTAAATTCTCCCGGTTGCGCTAACCTAGCGCCATTTTCCAAACAAAGTTGCAATACCTGCTGCACTGCCATAATTCCCCCGTGGCAATGAAATTCCACCACATCTTCACGGGTGTAAGAACGGGGTGCTTTCATGATCAACAACAGCGTTTCATCCACTAATTGTTGCGTCTGGGGATGGCGAATGTAACCGTAAAGAATCCGGTGACTTTCCCAAACTTGTCGCCCTGGCGCATGAAAGAGAGTTTGGGCTAGAGTCATTGCTTCAGAACCAGATACCCGCACAATACCAACGCTACCCTGTTGGGGAACAATAGCAGTAGCGATCGCGGCTATAGTTCCAGTAGTAGCAAAAACTTCTGACATGAGCGCCTTTTATAAGAGTTAAGAAGTTAGGAGTCAAAATCATAACTTTCTAAATGGTATGTTGCATCTAAAAGAAAACCGCGAGAGTTGAAGAGTTAACTTTGCATAAATTGAGGGGTGAAATTTAAACGCAAAGGAACGCAAGGGTTAGCGCGGAGGAACGCAAAGGTTAAATTAAGGCATTAATCTAATTTAAGATTTGAGGTGATGTCTATTGTAAGTCTTTTAGGTGTCCACGCAAAATTTCTTGAATTATTTGGTGTACAGCTTCTTGACTCAAGCTGCCATCTACCCGCATAATTCGTGAGGGATGGGATGTTGCTAAATCTGTGTATCCTTGTTGAACACGTCGATGAAAAGCAATTGTTTCTTGTTCAATGCGGTCTAGTCTTACTCCGTGTGCGAGTTTGCGGGTTAGTCCTACCTCGACATCAACATCTAACCAAATAGTTAGGTCACTCTTTAAGTCACCAGTAGCAATATAATTAAGCTGATTGATTAACTCAATGTTAAGACCCCGACCATATCCTTGGTAGGCAATGGTAGAGTCAGTGTAGCGATCGCATAAAATATATTTCCCTGCTGCTAGATTTGGTTTGAGTTGTTGTTCGACGTGTTGCGATCGGTCAGCAGCATACAATAAAAGTTCTGTCACTTGTGCAACTGGTTTATCCTCTGCCTTTTCTAATAGCAAACGGCGAAGATGTAAGCCTAATTCTGTTCCCCCTGGTTCACGAGTTACCACCACAGAAATACCCAGACTTTCCAACCACTGATAACAAAGCTGCATTTGGCTGGTTTTGCCACAGCCTTCTACCCCTTCAAATACAATTAATTTGCCACCCATACTTTTTAAAGTTTGCTATAACACCTATCAACTGTTTTGAACCATCCAAACTAAAAATCCGAGAATTTGTTCTACAGTCACTGATAGGAATAAATCGCCCACCTTCATGTGTTTTTAACCCGAAAGCTTCTTTCACTTTACTGATAGTTGTAAACTGACTATAAGGCATAACTGTTATAAATCATCGGTCGTAGGCGAGTTGGCCATAAAACAACAATATTATTTTGTCACAAATTTGGTTGTGAGGTGATATTATTTTGCGATGATTGATGTGGTACATTGCGCTTTGCAACAATTCACCCTACAAGCTGGTTTTGAACTTCTAAATCGAGTTTTAAACTTTTAAATCAAGTTTTGAACTTCTAAACCAAGTTTTGAACTTCTAAATCAAGTTTTGAACTTCTAAACCAAGTTTTGAACTTCTAAATCAAGTTTTAAACTTCTAAATCAAGTTTTGAACTTCTAAATCAAGTTTTGAACTTCTAAACCTGTTAATCTCAACAAATCTCAGCAAATATACCCGCATTTATCCTGTGTACCAATGCTCTAAAAGTTCTGTAGCTTCACTCAGGCTCATGCATTCGCTCATTGCGTATCATCATGTTATATAAAGAACTCCGTGCAAAACACTATCAGAGTTCTCTATATTAAATTCATTTAAAAAGGAAAACTTTATGCCGCAACGAAAACGAAACTCCATTGCACTGACCAAAGCTGAACGACGCATTGAAGGATTACAGACAATTACCCCTAATTTAGACTTTGGTAATGGTTTGTCAATTCCTACTTATAAGACTATGATTCATGAGTTACGAGAGAAGTTAGCTACTCATAATCAAGCACGAACAATGATGGATAAGACGCAGAATGCATTAGAAGATGCAGAACGTGCGTTGAATAGTTATTCTGAGCATATGCTGCTGAGTGTTGCATCTCGCTATGGCAAAAATAGTGATGAGTACGGGATGGCTGGTGGAACACGCAAGTCAGATTATCGACGGAAAGCACGCCCAGTAGTCAACCAAACGGTGAAACTTGCAGAGTGATTGTCTAAATAAACATTGATTTGGCTCAAATCATATTCTGCCACAAGTTGCTGTCTCATAAGACCTTGCGGTAAGTGGGAAACTCAGTGTCTTTAGACCTGAGAGTGTCAAACTATTTCACACAAACCCTGATACATATAGATTTCTCGTAGGGGCACAGCATGCTGTGCCCCTACCAACGTATACTTTACTTTGGATATATTGATTGTATCTGAAGCGATCGCTTTTACCCCAATGTCAAAATTCCTGCGGGAAAATCTGCCAATAGTCGTTTTGTCTCTAACCAACGCACACCCAAGAGAATGTCTTGCAGTTCATCTCCCCCCAACACTGAAATGATAAACTCTTCTTCATCTAAAAGTATAGTTCCCTGATACAAGTTAAACTGTGCTTCTCCTCTCGCCGTCCGCATATCTTCTCTTTGACTTTCCCGTAACCATCCCAAGCTCAGAGCATCTTGATTATCAATTGCTAGAGCGCCAGTAAATCCTGTATCTAGCAGCGCTTGGACTGGGATAATATCACCATTAGCAGCAATCAAACCAATTTCAAAAATTAACTCGCCTTGACTGTTAAATTCGCCGAAAATCATATTTTGCCACAGGCTCCAGTCTCATTGATTCGCATCATTAGACGCAAAGTATCACCAAATTGATTACGAGCTTTTTGTCTAGCAACATCTTCGTTTGGATCGATAAAATAGTCGCCACTATCAGGCTCAATGACGATGAACCAGTTGTAGTGATCTTTAATTAACTCTGGTTGAACTCGTTCAAATACTACTCGACAACGTTGATAAAATACTTCGTCTTCAGCTTTCCGTCGGGCTTTTTCTTCCGATGATAGCTGGCGTTCTGGAAATACTCTTCCTCTACGTGGCGTGTGATCAGAAGATAGTTGTGTCATATTATTTATTATCTTCTGGATATATTGATTGTATCTGAAGCGATCGCCTGGAATTTTAACCACTAAAAATAAAAGCGATCGCTCTTTAGTTTAAAGGTGCGATCGCTAATTTTTATATTACACAATCTAGCTTAAGCAGCAACAGGTTCTAACAATTCGATATTAGAAAAGACAAATTCCTGAATAGATATTTGTCCTTCTGTCTCGGTGCGAATTTCTCGCCGATTCAGGATGAAATAATCCCCAACTTTTTCGTACTCATCGGTAAATTCGCTTCTACCACCCTTTTGTTCCCCGGTTTTGGGGTCATGGTACACAGAGTCATAAGTGTAGGACAAGTAACCTTCTCCAGTGTCATGACTGGTGAAGGTGTCAATTGTGACGTAAGTACCATGAATTAAACGGTGAACATGGCATACTTCATTATTGCGGACTTTGTATTTATCGCCCTCAGCCTTACCACCCATTAAAAGCTCAACCGCACCAGTTTCGTCAGTTTTACCATAGTTAAACGTATTAGCGCTGTGGGTGTCTTCAAAACTGCGGCGGACGCGGTGAATTGCTATCTCCCATGTTTGGCCATGAATTGCTTGCTTTGCTGATTCATCATTTACATCCAAAACTTCCGCTTTCAGGTTAGCGTTGACGATAACTTTGCCTGTAAACACTTGATCATCTTGCTTAAAAGTAATATTTGCGGTATAACCGGGAAAATTTTTGTCCCAAGTATAGCGGTTCTCATAAGCAGCCCGGAAAAGTTCCTGAGCAGAGAGTTGTGTAACTGTCATGTGCTTCTCCTAGTCGCTACTGTAATTAGCGTTTTAGTTTTCTTGGTATTAGCATAGAAGTAATTGTTGAGGCTTGGATAGTCCCCAACTGGGTACACTTATGGCTAATTCTCTCCACGCCGTGTTTCATGCGATCGCTAATGTCCGAAATGAGCAAGAATTAAGACTAGCTCTCATGGATAAAATTGGCGAGCATTTTGGCGTTCAAAATTGGGGTATCTATCTCTTAAATGAGCAGCCAACGGCTGATATTGATGTTCAAGGCATTCCCGCAGTCTGCTTAGAGAGCAATCCAGTCGGGCGCTATGTGGTTGAGCGTCATGCTCCCGCTCATGAGCAGTTATTATTATCACCAGCAGACTGGAAGAATTTTTGTTCGCGTTCTGACCACGAACACGTAATGACTGGGCCAATTGTTTGCGATGGTCGTCTTGTCGGAACTTTTAATTTAGCCCGCGACAGGGGAAATCCTGCTTTTAATGGCAACGATTTAGCTGACTTGAGTGCCTTATGCATTCATTTGTCAGCAAAAATGGCAACCCTACGGGCAAAACCCCAAATATCCACTTCCCTGTTAGTAAATCCTTTAACAGCGCGTGAGTTAGAAATTGCCAAATTAGTGGCGCAGGGTTTAACGAACACGGAAATTGGAGAAAAACTTTGGATTACACAAAATTCTGTCAAACAAGCTCTAAAGAGGATGTTTCGGAAATTGAAAGTTTCAGCGCGCGCGGAAATGGTGGCCAAGCTGCAAGATATGCAAGTTTCATAATCTGTTGTAGGAGCCATTCATGAATTACCCCTACAGCGCGGGTTTGTTTACCATCAAAGAATGATTCTTGAAACAATCGTGTTGTCAGCTACAGTTATCTCTCAGGATTGTGGGCAATAATCTTGGATAAATAACTAGAAATGCAGCTTTACCTGTAAAAGATGCTGCCGTTTCATGAAACCCCGAATTATTGTTTGTGGCTTAGGACTTACCGGATATAAAACCTTTCGTTTGCTGAGACAACAGGGAGCGTTCGTTGTTGGCATTCATCACCAATCTATCCCTGGTGAAACCGCAGGAGATGTGATTGTTGGGGATTTACAAGCAGCAGCTACCCTAATAGCAGCAGGAATCGAGCGGGCACATACTTTAGTAATCGCTGGATCTGACGATGCTCTAAATTTGTCAATTATGATGCAAGGGCGGGTGCTGAATCCGCAGATTCGGATTATCAACCGCTTTTATAATACAAATTTGGGTGAGCGCCTGGATCAAACTTTAGCAGATCACTTGAGTATGAGTGTTGTAGGTTTGGCAGCACCAGTATTCACCTTTGCAGCACTGGGAAATAAAGCAATCGGGCAAATTAAATTATTTCAGCAAACTTGGCCAATCCATGAAGAATACATTGATGAAAATCATCCGTGGAATGGTCAAAAGTTGAGGGATTTGTGGGAAGATCGATCACGGATACTGATTTATTATCTACCAGTAGAAGGTGAGATAGATTTGGTATCAGCTGTCATATCTGGACAAAAGATCAAAGTAGGCGATCGCTTAATTATTGGCACTCAACCCCGCATCCATTCCCCCCGCAGATCATTGATTAGAAAACTGCTGAAAGTCCTCACCAATTTTAGCCAGTTTCAGCAACACGGGCGCTCGGTAGTGGTAGGCGCTATTGTACTATTGGCAGTTATTGCGATCGCTACACTCACCTATATGTCGGCTGAGTTGAGTTTGTCTCCTGTTGATGCTCTATATTTTTCTGTAGGCATGATTACCGGAGCAGGTGGTAATGACAAAGTAGTAGAAAATGCTCCCAACAGTATTAAGTTATTTACCGTTGTGATGATGCTAGTTGGAGCGGTGGTAATTGGTATTTGGTATGCAATGCTTACCGATTTTGTCCTGGGAAGCCGCTTTAAGCAATTTTGGGATGCAGCTCGAATTCCCCAGCGATCGCACTATATTGTCTGTGGTTTGAGTGGTATTGGGCTGAGAATTGTCCAGCAACTCCACGCTAGCGGACACGAAGTTGTAGTAGTTGAACCTGACTCCAATAACAAATATATTAATACCGCCCGCGAGCTAGGTATTCCTGTAATTCAGGGCGATGCTAGCTTCCGCACAATCCTCAAAGCCAGCAATATAAATTCTGCCGCCGCCGTGCTTGCTGTTACTAACAACGATGCTACCAATCTGGAAATTGCCCTCAAAGCTAAAGGCTTGACCCCCAGCATTCCGGTGATTGTTCATTATGCTGATCCCGATTTTGCTGGCATAGCGCAACAGCTATTTGACTTCGAGGCCGTACTGAGTCCGGCTGAACTCGCAGCCCCAGCTTTTGCCGCCGCCGCACTTGGGGGACGAATCCTTGGTAATGGCATCACAGCCGATAGTCTTTGGGTAGCTTTTGCAACTGTGATTACAACTTCACACGCCTTTTGCGGTCATTGGGTGAAAGATGTGGCCATGTCCGCTGACTGTGTACCTTTATATGTAGAAACGAATCACCAAACCCTACACGGCTGGGATTTATTAGAAACCAACCTCAGCGCCGGGGATATTTTATATATGACAATGCCAGCGACGCGGCTATATCAATTGTGGCGTGACGAGCAAGTTTGTGAAGCACACGCTTAATTAACGTGAATTCGACAGTTATACCATTTCACTTTAATAATGTTACAAATGCGTGGGTAAGGGTTTAGCATTGCTCATTGGTGTCAACTTAACGTGAAAGCTTACTCTGATAAGAAGAGTGAAAATTTTTCCATGTACCGCCTAGCTTTTCGATCCCCCCTTAAAAAAGGGGGGAACTAGAATCTTGTGCCCCCTTTTTAACGGGGTTGGGGGATCTCTTCTGCGTAAGTCCTATCTAAAAACAAAATCAACTTGTCTCAGCTGTAAAATACAAGTATGGAGACAGTAGTAGATTAAACCTAAGCAAAAGTAATCCTTAAAAATGCCAAGGTAATTTTCTGCTTGTCTTGTTTTGCGTTTGATAAAAAACCAAGTTATCCCAGAATATGAGGGTGGAGCCAACAGTGACTAGTATTGAAAATTACAACTTCTCTTTTTCAGGAGAAGCAACAATTCCACAGGCTCCTCCTGAATTTAAATCGGGTTTCATCGGCATTGTTGGTCGCCCAAATGTCGGTAAATCTACCTTGATGAATCAATTGGTAGGACAAAAGATTGCCATCACATCACCGATAGCCCAAACTACACGTAACCGTTTGCGCGGTATTTTAACTACACCAGAGGCACAGTTAATTTTTGTAGATACGCCAGGAATTCATAAACCCCATCATCAATTGGGCGAAGTGTTGGTGCAGAATGCCAAAATTGCCATTGAATCGGTAGATGTAATACTATTTGTGGTAGATGGAGCCGTGGCTTGTGGATCAGGCGATCGCTTCATTGCCGATTTGCTGGGTCGCAGCAAAACACCGGTGATTATGGGTTTGAACAAAATCGACCAACAACCCTCAGATTCCCAGTATTTAGATGATAGTTATGCCCAAATGGCCAAGTCCCATGAATGGAAAGTTGTAAAATTTTCTGCCATGACTAGTGCCGGATTACCAGAACTTCAAGAATTATTAATTGAACATTTAGAAATTGGGCCTTTCTACTATCCTCCAGACTTGGTTACTGACCAGCCAGAACGCTTTATTATGGGCGAATTGATCCGAGAACAAATTTTATTATTGACTCGTGAAGAAGTACCCCATTCAGTAGCGATCGCCATTGACCTAGTAGAAGAAGCTCCCAGCATTACCCGTATACTTGCTACCATCAACGTCGAGCGCGATTCCCAAAAAGGTATACTCATTGGCAAAGGTGGAGCGATGCTCAAAGCAGTTGGTAGTGCAGCCCGCGAACAAATCCAAAAGTTAATCGCTGGCAAAGTTTACCTAGAATTGTTTGTTAAAGTCCAACCAAAATGGCGACAGTCGCGGGTAAGTTTAGCAGAGTTAGGCTATCGCGTGGAAGAATAATAATTGGTCATTTGTCATTAGTCATTAGTCATTGGCAAAGCAAAAAAAGCAAAGGACAAATGACTAATGACTCTTAATAAATAAATAAAAATGTCTTTAGATACTCGCTATTCATTAAATTTACCCGCCAATGCTCCGCCGTTGCGGGTGTTAATTGTCGAAGATGATCCGATGATGCAATTGGGATTAGAGCAATCGTTAATGGCTCATCCTCAGTTGGAGATTGTTGGACAAGCTGAAGATGGCTATTTGGGAGTTCAAGCAGCACTGCAACTCAAACCTGATTTGGTGGTTATGGATATTGGCTTACCGCGATTGGATGGTATTGCAGCGACACAGCAAATTAAGGCGGCGCTACCAGCAACTCATGTGGTGATGCTGACATCTCATCAAACGGAGACGGAAATTATTGCTGCACTGTCTAGCGGTGCAGATGCCTATTGCATCAAAGGTGCAAGTGTGGAACGATTATTGAGTGCGATCGCGGCCGCAGTTGATGGTGCAGTCTATCTCGATCCGCAGATTGCGCGGCGAGTAATTGACAATCTGAAACCGCCTTCACCCACCACCAACACCGCCAACTTATCTGGGCGCGAGTTAGAAGTATTGAAACTCATGGTAGACGGGCTGAGTAATCCAGAGATTGCCCAAAAACTCTATCTCAGTCCTAACACCATTAAAACTCACGTCCGAGGGATTATGAATAAATTAGCAGTAGACGATCGCGTGCAAGCAGCAGTTGTGGCATTGCGTTCAGGTTTGGTTTGATTATCTGTAAATTAAATATCAAACAAATGCAGCCAAATACAGAGACAAACCTTAGCCAAAGTAAGAATACTGGTGCATCCAAACTTAACAACGAATTCCTCACTTTCTGCCCCACAAGCCGCGAAGAATGGCGGAAATGGTTAGAGAAAAACCATCGCACCTGTTTCGGTGTGTGGCTGATCTACTACAAAGTAAAAAGTGGTAAACCAAGTGTTCAATATAGCGAAGCGGTAAAAGAAGCCTTATGCTTTGGTTGGATTGATAGTAAAGTCAAATCCTTAGATGAAGAACGTTATATGCAGATATTTACACCTCGAAAACCGAAAAGCGTGTGGTCAAAATTAAATAAACAATATATTGCAGAACTCATAGAACAAGATTTGATGACTACAGTTGGTGTGGAGAAAATTGAAGCGGCAAAACAAGATAGATCGTGGAATACCTTAGATGCGATCGAAGCATTAATTATTCCTTCAGATTTAAAACAAGCATTAGAAGCAAATAAAACTGCCAAAGATTATTTTGAGGCATTTAGCAACTCATCTAAAAAGAATATCCTTTTTTGGATTGACAGTGCTAAACGTCCAGAGACAAGGTTGAAGAGAATTGAACAAACTGTTAATTCAGCAGTGCAGAATAAAAGCCCATTAGTACGCTTGTAGGTTTATTCCCGGCTCGTCTACGTGCCTACTTTAGTGAAGACGAATAATATATATCACCGCTTAAAAAACATAGCAAACCGCTCAACCAAAACACAATTTTTGGCTTTTAAGTCCGCACGAATTTTTAATCCCATTTACAAGTAGAGGCGTACATATATTATATTGCTACCAAAGGATGTGAGACTTTCAAACTCAGGGATGATGAATAATTAGCAATTAAATTGACAAAATCACACTATCAAGAGTGATATTAAGTTATGGACAGCGATGTCTAACGACAAGCCGCTGCGAGTCTACGCAAAGGATAAGGGGCATGATTAAATCTTGGATGGTGATTGGGGGTGTGGCTTTTTTAGTTGCCCTGGCAGCTAACGTGATTAAGCCTAGCGATCGCCTGTGGTTCAAACGCTTACAACGACCGAGATGGCTAACTTTTGAGGGCGCGATTCCAATTATCTGGACTGTAATATTTATTTGCGGTGCTTGGTCGGCTTATATTGTCTGGGAAAAAAATCCAGGAAGCACCTCAACCTGGTTAATCATGGGTTTATATCTGCTGTTAGAAATTATTACAATTGCCTATACACCTGTAATGTTTAAGCTTCATAGTCTGAAGGCGGGTACAATTATCGGTGGCACAGGTTTTATCATTAGTGCTTTATTGATACTTGCAGTTTTAGGTTTTTCTGGTTGGGCAGCACTATTACTAGTTCCTTATTTGCTCTGGAGTCCCATTGGTACTTATACCACTTGGCAGATGGCTAGTCTCAATCCTCAAGATGTCTAAAGTAATTCGTAATTTTCGCCTCCGGCGAGTATTAACATTACATCTTGCAATAGCTGACGGTGAACATGATACTTTTGTGCTTTTGTGCGATCGCTATTGGCATAATAATCGGGATGCGATCGCTTCTGAAATATAGTGCATTATTTATTTGTTTACTAATGATCTGTCTGGGTTCGGCATAGCGATCGCACGTTTTTGGGAAATGCCTACTTGATAAAATAGGTGATCAGTTTGCGATCGCTGGAATTGTGATAAATCCGGTTAATGGGTTTGATTTTAGCCGCATAACGCATCTATGCAAGGCGGCCATAATATGCTGTGACAGAATTCGCTGGATTGGATTGATTATTCAGCCAAGCCCACATTTGATCGCCAACAGAACAATGCCACCACTCTCTGGGATTGCGTTGAAAGCCGGCTTTTAACATGACACTTCGCAACAACTGACGGTGAGCATGATAGTTTTGCTCTTCTGAGCGATCGCTATTAGCATAATAATCGGGATGCGATCGCTCTGACATTTCATCAATCGGCGAACCCATATTCACTATTTCCCCTGCATCATCCACCAGCGTCACATCCACCGCCGCCCCCGTACTGTGAGGAGGCGGAGTTTTTTCATCCCAACTTGGTACAGCCCAAATTTCATAAACTGCTTCCCAAATCTCTTGGCGTTGGTTTAGTGATAACTCCACCTCAGTCAGTCCCCTATCGTGCACTGCTTGGGTGAAGCTGTAATCTACCATAAACTGCTGAACTGCGATCGGGCGATAAGCATCAAAGATTTGAATCCGCCACTTAGGATGCAAAATATTAAGATAACTTTGCGCTTGAATCAAACTTTCAACCACCCTTGGACGGAGATAATAAGGAGAGCGATCGCCATAAGGTGCATCCAACTTTTCATAAGGATGAGGAGATTCCACCGCAAACAATTCCAAAGGAATCTTTATTAGCGGTTCACCACACTCAAAAATCGGAATCTGATGATAAGCCCTCATCTTCTACCTTTGCGTGAGCCTTTCATATTCTTTATAAATGTAACAGATTGATAGAACACCATTAGATAAAGAGCGATCGCCCATATATGAAAGTTGATGAACGTGCGATCGCACAACTATTTGCTGGTTCAACCTGTTTAGTAAAATCTGGTTTTATTTCAGATACGATTAAAATAAACAAAATACTTAATGGCTAAAGATGTTTTTCATCAACAGGTAAAAAATGCCTTAATCAAAGATGGGTGGATAATTACCAATGACCCTTTATATATTCGGATTAGCGATGCAGTTAAAGTCCAAATAGATTTAGCCGCAGAAAATGCGATCGCAGCAGAACGCGATACCGAAAAAATAGCGGTTGAAATTAAAAGTTTTATTGCAGGTTCTGATATCAATGAATTTCACACAGCCCTTGGTCAATACCTTAATTACTGTCTCGCATTGGAGGAAAATCAACCAGAGCGAATTAATTATTTAGCAGTTCCACATGAAACCTACTTAGATTTTTTCCAACTTGCTTTTGTCCAACGCACGCTCCAACGTTACAAAGTTAAATTAGTAACTTACGACCCCAAAAAGCAGGAGATTCGACAATGGATAAAATAGAACGCTATCGAAAAATCGTCAAACAAATTTTAACCGAACATGCAAAAATCAGTTCTAATACCAATACTATTAAACCAGAACTAATCTTTGACAATGAAAACGACCACTATCAACTAGCTTATGTAGGTTGGCAAGGTGATAAACGGGTATTTGGCCCCATAATGCATTTTGATATCCAAAATGGAAAGATATGGATTCAATATAATGGTACAGAAGAACTTGTTGCTGAGACGTTAGTTGAGTTAGGTATACCTCCCTCAGATATAGTTATTGGTTTTTATTCCCCCTTTAAACGTCAATTTACTTCTTACGCTGTTGAGTGACAAACTGGGTTTCTTCTCAGGGGGAACGCATCTTTTCAAAAATGCTCAATCAAAACCTAGCACCTTTATTAAACGCCTTAAAAGCCAATGCAGTGCGCCCTCATGCTCCCTTTTACACGCCAGGACATAAGCGAGGCGCGGGTATTGCTCAACCCTTGGCTGATTTACTTGGTACAAAAGTCTTTCGCGCTGATTTAACAGAATTAGCAGATTTAGATAATCTCTTTGCACCCCAAGGCGTTATTCAAGAAGCACAACAACTAGCGGCGGAAGCATTCGGCGCATCACAAACATGGTTCCTTGTCAACGGTTCTACTTGCGGTGTTGAAGCGGCAATTCTCGCTACCTGTGGCATGGGTGATAAAATCATTTTGCCTCGCAATGTACATTCTTCTGCGATCGCTGGTTTAATTCTCTCCGGTGCAATCCCAATTTTTCTTAATCCTGAATACGATGCAGTTTTAGATATTGCCCACAGCATCACGCCCGATGCTGTACAATCTGCACTCCAACAGCATCCCGACGCTAAAGCGGTGTTTATAGTTTACCCAACATATTACGGCGTTTGTGGAAATTTAAGTGCGATCGCCAACATTACACATCAATATAATATCCCTCTACTGGTAGACGAGGCACACGGCGCACACTTCGCCTTTCATCCTGAATTACCCACTCCAGCTTTAGCCGCAGGTGCCGATTTAACTGTACAATCCATCCACAAAGTACTCGGTGCGATGACACAAGCATCAATGCTGCACGTTCAAGGTAATAGGATAGATGGCGATCGCATCAGTAAAGCTTTGCAGCTTGTACAATCTACCAGTCCTAGTTATTTACTTTTAGCTTCTTTAGATGCAGCGCGTCAGCAAATGGCACTCCACGGAAAAATGCTGATGTCTCGCACCTTGCAACTTGCTGATGAAGCTAGAACGCGAATCAACCAAATTCCTAAATTATCTGTCTTACAAATTCTTAGCCCCCCTTTTGAAGGGGGGTTGGGGGGATCTCCCGGCTTTGTGGCTTTAGATAAAACGCGACTAACTGTAACTGTTTCTGGTTTAGGCTTAACCGGATTTGAAGCAGATGAAATTCTCGATGAAAAATTTGCTGTCACTGCTGAATTCGCCTCACTGCAACATCTCACCTTTATCATTAGTTTGGGCAACACCCCAGCCGATATTGAGCAATTAGTGCAAAGTTTTACCACCCTTGCCAAAGAATATCGCCAAACTAACTTGACTCTTAACAACCATATCTGGCAGAATCTCATGAGTACAGTGAGTCATGCTTTACATTTTTCTCCCCGTGAAGCCTTCTTTGCTGTCAGTGAAACATTGCCTGTCGCACAAACAAGCGATACTCTTTCCGAGTCGCTGCACGAACGCATTTGTGCCGAAATCGTCTGTCCCTATCCCCCAGGAATTCCCGTGTTAATGCCGGGAGAAGTCATCACCAAACCCGTCCTTGACTATCTGCAACAAATCCAAGCGATGGGAGGATTTATTAGTGGCTGCAATGACACAAGCTTCAAAACTTTGAAAGTGGTGAAGATTTGATTTTTCTCCCCCTAATAACAAATTAAAAAAAGAATGCGATAAATCGAGACGCGATAAATCGAGACGCGATAAATCGTCGTCTCTACGAAAGATTGATTATTGTAGAGACGGCGATTTATCGCGTCTTGCCTTAACAGAACCGTATTGAATAACAGTTAAATTGACACCAATGGCAGGATGACCATTCCACAAGAATCATCCCTATTTTATACAACGCCTTTTGTTGTATCGACCTGCACCTGAGTTGTATCGACCTGCACCTGAGTTGTATCGACCTACACCTGAGTTGTATCGATCTGCACCTGAGTTGCATCGACCTGCGCCCTTATTGCACCAACTTGCAAAAATTAATTTACCCTATGTTACGCAGTAACTTTAAAAGATTTGTGTGTACACGGTAGATTTTCCAGTAATTAGACAAGGAGGTTGAAGGGTTAGGTTTGAGTAAAAGTTGCACATAGCGTGACTTTGTTAATTTTTAATTTTGAATTGCTTAATCTTTCCTTGTTCTGCACCTCATACAATAAAGATAGACTTTATTGAGATTTATATAGTTGGGGACAAGCTGAGATGGCTCCCGCCGTTTTAATTCAAAATTTGCAAAAACGCTACGGCACGGTAGTCGCCGTCCAGGATGTTTCCTTTGAGGTAGAATCAGGAGAAATCTTTGGTTTACTAGGCCCCAATGGTTCCGGTAAAACTACTACCTTGCGTGCTTTGTGTACACTGACCACACCGGATGCTGGCAAAATCGAAGTATCTGGAATCTCTGTATTAGATAATCCCAAATTGGCAAGACAACGACTAGGCTATGTAGCTCAGGAAGTTGCTATAGATAAGGTGCTGACTGGAAGAGAACTGCTGCAATTACAAGCAGCACTTTATCACCTCCCAGGCGCGATCGCCAAACAGCGCATTGAGACGGTATTAGATTTACTCGGTTTGCAAGAATACGCTAATAAAAAGACCGGAACCTACTCTGGCGGTTTACGCAAGCGCCTCGACTTGGCTGCTGGGTTGCTCCATTCACCAGATGTTTTGGTATTGGATGAGCCAAGTGTAGGACTTGACATAGAAACCCGGTTTGTGGTATGGGATTTCCTAAGAAAATTACGCGCCTCTGGGACGACGGTAGTAATTACCAGCCATTACCTAGAAGAGATTGACGCACTAGCCGATCGCGTGGCAATTATAGATCGCGGCGTTGTGATTGCAAAAGGTACACCTTCACAGTTAAAAGATCAAGTAGGGGGCGATCGCATCACCTTACGAATCCGCGAGTTTTCCTCCATTGAGGAAGCCGAAAAAGCCAAAAACCTGTTGCAATCTTTGCCATTTGTGCAAGAAGTGATCATCAACAGCGCTCAAGGCAATTCCCTCAACTTGGTGGTGACACCTCAGAATGATGTTCTGATTAACATACAACAAGCTCTAAATACCGCTGACTTGCCCATATTTGGCATCGCCCAATCTCGCCCCAGTCTCGATGACGTTTACCTCGCCGCCACAGGACGCACCTTGATGGATGCGGAACTCGCAGCCGTAGCCACTCGTGATCCCAAGGCTGAGAAAAAACAGAATATGAGATAGGGCATGGGGCATGGAGATACTTACCAATGCCTAATGCCCAGTTCTCAATTCCCAATGCTCAATCCTCAATCCTCAATCCTCAATGACCAATGACCAATGACCAATGACCAATGACCAATGACCAATGACCAATGACCAATGACCAATGACCAATGACCAATGACCAATGACCAATGACCAATGACCAATGACCAATGCTCAATCCTCAATCCTCAATGACCAATGACCAATGACCAATGACCAATGACCAATGACCAATGACCAATGACCAATGACCAATGACCAATGACCAATGACCAATGACCAATGACCAATGACCAATGACCAATTAATTATGAGCATTACCCCTAAATCTGATATCAATTGGCAGCCACTAGCGTCATCGCAAGTTGACGCTAATGCTGCACCTAACTTTTTCGGTGAATTGGTACAAGAGACGTTGGCTTTAACTCGTCGCTTGTTTATTCAGTTGCAACGCCGTCCCTCATCCTTGGTTGCCGGAATTATTCAGCCAGTAATGTGGTTAGTCCTATTTGGGGCTTTGTTTCAAAATGCTCCCAAGGGTATATTTAGCAACACAACAAATTATGGTCAATTTTTGGCTGCTGGCATAATTGTGTTTACAGCCTTTGCTGGGGCGCTGAATGCTGGTTTGCCCGTAATGTTTGACCGCGAGTTTGGGTTTTTTAATCGTTTGCTGGTTGCACCGCTAGCATCACGGTTTTCCATTGTCTTTGCTTCGGCAATCTTTATCATCAGCCAAAGTTTGCTGCAAGCAGCGGTGATTGTAGCGGCGGCGGCGTTCTTGGGGGCTGGACTACCAAGTGCAGTAGGATTAAGTGCGATCGCTTTAATTGTCTTGCTTTTAGCTTTAGGTGTAACAGCCATCTCCCTCGGTTTAGCTTTTGCCCTACCCGGACACATTGAACTAATCGCAGTAATTTTCGTCACTAACCTACCACTGTTGTTTGCTAGTACTGCTTTAGCACCACTATCATTCATGCCTCAGTGGTTGCAGGTTGTGGCTACCTTGAATCCTCTCACCTATGCGATCGAACCCATTCGCTATCTCTATCTCCACAACAATTGGGGATTAGGTAGTGTAGTAATGCAAGCTCCTTGGGGAAATGTTACCTTTGGAGGGGCGTTGTTAGTGTTGTTTAGCTTTGCCCTTGTCGCCTTACTGAGTATTCAACCCCAACTGCGTCGGACACTTGCTTAAGATAAAATCGAGCAATCTTAGGGTCAAAACCCCATGAAAAAACCATTTTTACAAATTACTAGACTCTTTGTAGCGATCGCGGCGGGAGTTAGCTTTGCTTCCTTGCTCATGGCTGAACCTAGTTCGGCTCAAGTCACTCCAGCCGATGCTTTTCCCAGCGGTAGGACAACAGACCAAAATACCGATCCGTTCTCCCGCACGAACTCAGATAACTTCAATATGTTTGACCTGATTCATCAGGCAAATTTTGGGACTCTCAACTGGAATTCTGACCAACAGAACGAACAATTAGACTCAGCAGCAGCAGCCTTTAAAGCCAGACAACAAAAATTAATTCAAGGTCAGCAAGCAACCCCCAGCTTCCCATTGCTTGTACCACAACCAGTTACACCATCATCAGGTAACTGAATTCAAATAAAGAACCCCAAACCTTAGAGGTTTGGGGTTGAGACTTTAGTTATCAGGTAGAAAAACTACGACAGCCCAAGTGCAGCTAAAACATCGCTGGCATGGGTGGTGGTATTTACACTAGCGTCAACATGGCTAATTTTGCCGTTGGGGTCAATTACATAAGTGATGCGCTTGTCCACATCGAAAGCTTTGATGAGGGATTTGTCAGTGTCAGCTAGTAGGGGAAAATTCAAATCATATTTTTTGGTGAATGCCTGATGGGAAACTTCATCATCTGCACTGACTCCCAACACTACAACGTCTTTATTTTGATATTCAGGTTGAGCATCCCGAAAACTACAGGCTTGTTTGGTGCAGCCTGGCGTGTCATCTTTGGGGTAAAAATACAAAACTACTGTTTTCCCAGCAAAATCAGATAACGAGACTGTGTTGCCGTTTGTATCTTTGGCGGTAAATGCAGGTGCATCCGTACCAACTGCTAGAGGCATAATTAAGCTTTCCTGTTTCAGATTGTTGATGCACTTGAAATTTTACATTAATTTATAATGATTAAATATAATTACTAAAAAATCGTATAACTATACTTTAAGTAACTAATTTTGCTTATATAAGGTCGCTGGTACAAGAAAAAATATATTCTTAAATTAATCTTTCTTAGAAGAAAAATTGCTAACCATAAACAATGCCTGTTATTGATTCCCAAAACCCAAATATTTTTGTCTATCCTCAAAGCACAATAGAAAGAGCCGAGCGATCGCTAGTGTGTTCACCCTTTAATGTATCTTTATTTGAAGTCATGGGACATCAGAGTGTATCATTGGGTGCGATCGCCCTCGAAAATGGACTCAAGCAAGGCTATACTAAACGCCCTTTATCAGAATTAGCCTGTGATAACGCCTTGGGCTGGCTGATCCAAGTGGGTGTATTGCGGCGAGAGGTCGATGGACAGGGAATTACAGATAGTTATCGCCTCACTCCTTTGGGACGACAGTTAGTTGAACAATATCAGGGAAAAAATTGGCGAACTCCTTCATGGCGCGATCGTTTATCCGATGCTGTGATTCGTTGGTTGCGGGTACCTTTTTAGAATAGAAAACCAAAAAGTTAGGATTACGCAATCAAAGGGAATAATATATACGGAAACATCACATCTATTCATGAAGTCTTTACCATAATCATCTGACCGAAATTTGCTAGGTGGTGAGGACTAAGGAACAGAGACACAAAGAGGTACAGACGCAAAGAAATTATCAAATGCTCTCTTTGCGTCCCCGTGTGTACGTGTGCCCTAAAACTTCACCCTGGATCTGGAAAAACTAACTAATAACGACTATGAAATCAATTATGGTAGTGGGGACAACATCCCATGCAGGAAAATCACTTATAACTACAGCTATTTGTCGCATTTTGTCGCGGCGTGGCTGGCGGGTGGCTCCCTTTAAAGGTCAAAACATGGCTTTAAATGCTTATGTTACTGCCAGTGGTGGAGAAATTGGCTATGCCCAAGCAGTGCAAGCTTGGGCGGCGGGAGTGGTGCCTTGGGTAGAAATGAACCCAATTTTGCTCAAACCCCAAGGAGATATGACTTCCCAAGTAATTATCAAAGGTAGGTCTGTAGGCAAAGTGAGTGCCTCAGATTACTACGAGCAATATTTTGAACTGGGGTGGCGGACAATTGAAGAATCGCTACAGCATTTAGGAACAGAATTTGACTTAGTGGTTTGTGAAGGTGCCGGTAGTCCAGCGGAGATTAACCTCAAGCACCGCGACTTAACTAATATGCGGGTGGCAAAATATTTGAATGCGCCAACCATGTTGGTGGTTGATATTGATCGGGGTGGTGCTTTTGCCCATGTCATTGGGACTTTAGAGTTATTAGAACCAGATGAACGCGCCTTAATTAAGGGTGTAGTAATTAACAAGTTTCGAGGACAGCGATCGCTCTTAGATCCGGGGATAGAATGGTTAGAGAAACGCACAGGTATCCCTGTTGTGGGTGTTATACCCTACTTACAAGATGTGTTTCCAGCCGAAGACTCCCTTGATCTACTAGAGCGTCAATCGTCGTCGAATAAAGCCCAAACTGACCTCAACATTGCCGTCATCCGCTTACCAAGAATTGCTAACTTCACCGACTTTGACCCACTGGAATCAGAAAGTACAGTTTCAGTAAAATATCTTAGTCCTAAACAAGATTTAGGACATCCTGATGCCGTGATTCTCCCAGGTACAAAGACCACAATTGCTGATTTACTACTGCTGCAAAAAAGCGGTATGGCAGAAGCTATCCAACACTATGCCGCCTCTGGTGGCACAGTTTTAGGTATCTGCGGCGGCTATCAAATGCTCGGTCAAATCATCGCTGATCCAGAAGGGATAGAGGGACAAGCAGGGAGGTATCAGGGGTTAAATCTGTTACCAATTAGAACTGTAATTACAGGACAAAAAATTGCTCGTCAGCGTCAAGTTAGCTCAAATTATCCGCAGCAGGGCTTGCCAGTCAATGGCTTTGAAATTCACCAAGGGCGATCGCGCATCGAACAGCAAGGAATAGATCCTCAATCCTACCATGCCCTATTTGACGATGTTAATTTAGGTTTAGTAGATAGTTGTCAATCAGTGTGGGGTACTTATCTTCACGGGCTTTTTGACAATGGAGCTTGGCGACGGGCTTGGTTAAATCGCCTCCGTCAACAGCGGGGTTTAAAATCTTTGCCCACAGGTGTTGCTAACTATCGAGAACAGCGAGAGCAGATTTTGGATTCCTTAGCCACTGAAGTAGAGAGCCATTTAGACTTAACTCCATTTTTGTCTTAAGCTAAAGTGCATAAAAATGTCATTGGTCATTTGCAAAGGACAAAGGACAAAGGACAATACTAAATTAAATACGTAACATTGATGATTGTTAGTGTCCGCTTTTTACCAGATGATGTCACAGTAGATGCTGAGGTGGGAGAAGCACTCTTAGATGTAGCAGACCGGGCTGGGGTACTTATTCCCACCGGTTGTCTGATGGGTTCTTGTCACGCTTGCACTGTCGAGTTAGAGGATGGAGAAATCATCCGCGCTTGTATCACCGCAGTACCTCCACGCGAGGAATTGACGATTAATTTGTTTAGCGATCCAACTTGGTAATGTCGTCCCTGTTATTGACAAGGACTGAAGAAATTCAGGCAACTATTTCTCCCCGGATATTATCTGAGTACAAACAAGTCAATGCCTAAACAAAAATCTAATTATTGATTAGATTTTTTGAATTGTTTGTTACTGTGACGATCGCATTTTTTAAGAAAATTAGTGCCAAAGAAAATCCGGGAACTGAAGCAAATGCTTCGCCAATCAGGTTTTACAGAAGTCCCAGGAAAAGGCAGTCACACTAACTGGGTGCATCCTTTCTATACTGGGAAAATCACGATTTCAGGCAAAGACGGAGCAGACGCTAAACGCTACCAAGAGAAGGAAGTGAAACAAGCAATTGAGGAAGTAGAGGAGAAAAAAGAAGATGAGTAAGCTGAAGTACCAAATGATTATTCAATGGTCTGAAGAAGATAATTGTTTTTTGGTAGGATTCCCTGATTTTCCAGGACAACGCTGGCGCACTCATGGGGATACTTACGAGTTGGCTGTGGCAAATGGAATTGAAGCCTTAGAGTCTCTAATTATTGCTTACGAAGCTGTAGGTGATCCACTTCCAGAACCGACAGTAAGTAGAGTGCATTAACGCAATTTACTAGGTGATAACTAATACTGTACAATTTGCGCGATCGCAGGTTCTTTTGGTTTAAAATAGTATTTTTACGTATTATTACTGCTTTTTTACAACCAGATAATTTGTATATTAATTTATCACCTAAGTAAAATTTATGATTACCCAGTCTTCAATTCTAGAATTCCTTAGCCAAGTCGATGTCAAAGATGATTTACAGAAAGAGATCAAAGAAACAACTAAAGCGGCTGAAATTGTTTTAATTGCTGGCAAAAGTGGTTGTGAATTAACTTTAGATAACTTATCAAAACAAGTTGATTTATTGAAAAAGAAAAAAGAAGATGAGTCTGAAGCTCTTTCTACGCAAGAAACATTAGCTTTAGACTCCTTAAAGTATTTTCATCATCAAATTTTGGAAGAGTTAGAAAAGAGGGCGCTGTCACTAGAGGGGTGGCAATAGTCGCTCTTAGGCAGTAAGAAATAAAATGCAAAAGCTTTCTACTGCCTGTTTTGGCTATCTATATCAATTAGATTTAAGATTCAGCGCGTATTCTTTAAACCTTTCCAAATCAGCTTGAATCGTCGATTCAACTATCCGTCCCAAAAATAAGTTATCCATAATTTTGCCAATAATGCCGGGAATAGCGTAGGAAATAGTCATTTTGACAACGCTACCACCGTGGCGATCGTAAAAGCGAATCGCTCCCTGATTCGGCAAACCATCAACAGATTCCCATTGGATAATTTGGTTGGGAATAACTTTGAGAATTCGAGATTTCCAAGTAAATTCTAGACCGCCAGTTTTTAATTTCCAAATAGATATATCTGGATTATCTGGCGAAATTTTCACCGAATCAATCCACTTCATCCACCGAGGCATTTGCTCCAAATCAGCCCAGAGGCTCCATACTAAATCTATGGGAACCTCTACATCTACCTGCACAGTATGCTCTAACCAATCTGACATCTGTCTTCTTCTTCCTTTGCGTTCTTAGCGGTAGCCTGAGGGCAAGCCACTGCGTGTCTACGTTAATTCTTCTTCAAACTCTCCAAAATCACTTTTGCCGCACGCCGTCCAGAAATAGTCGCTCCTTCCATGCTGTCGATGTAATCTTGCTGAGTATAACTCCCTGCAAGGAAGAAGTTATCTACTGGTGTTTTTTGGTTAGGGCGGTAGGCATCCATTCCTGGCGCTTCTCGATAGAGAGACTGAGCAAGTTTTACCACACTGTACCAAGTCATATTTAGCTCCCGTGACGAAGGAAACAGTTCATGGACTTGCTTGAGGACGTGCTGTGCGATCGCTTCATTACTTTGGGCAATAAACGGATCTCCCGGTGTTAGCACTAGCTGTAACAAAGACCCCTGTCCTGGGCGATAATAATCAGCAGGGCTAGTCAACGCTAAATCGGCAAAACAAGAAAAGTCAGCATCGGCTGTGTAAAGTAAATTATCAATTCCAGCCGCATGATTTAGCTGTTTACGTTGCTCTCCATCGTTCAGTTCTGTTACCCAACCATCGAACCGTAACTGCACCGTAGCCACTGGCACTGCATCTAGTTTGTAAATATTGTCAAATTCTGACCACTTACGCCACTCGTGGGGTAGGATGCGTTGAATTCCTGGAACATCACAGGCAAAAACGTAAGCATCAGCAGTGATAGTTTCTACTGTATCACCCTGGGCGACTAATATACCAGTGACGTGGGTTTGTTCGTCTAACTCAGTAAACTGAATTTCCCGCACTTGCCGACGCGTGTAAACTTTCGTACCTCTGACTTCCAGATATTCCAAAATGGGCTTATGCAAATATTCAGATGGAGAACCTTCCAGCATTCGCAAAACTGACGCTTCAGTTCTGGCTGCAAATAACTGAAATATCGTTAACATACAACGGGCAGACATATTTTCGCAATCAATAAATCCCAGCGCATAGGCGATGGGGTTCCATAAGCGTTTGATGCTGCCATTACTCCCACCGTGACTGCGGAACCAGTCAGCAAAGCTAATTTTATCTAATTTGCGGATAGTTTTCATCGCCCCATTAAAGTCTACCAATCCGCGAACTATCGGACTAGTACCCAAAGCGATCGCATTTTGCAATTTATCCTGCAACGATAGTTGGGAAGTGGTGAAAAATGCTTTTAAGCCATTGAAAGGCGCACCTGTAATAAAGCGAAAATCTAAAGCACCAGTCTGTCCCCCTTTGTTTATGAAAGTGTGGGTATGTTCCTTGAGGCGTAAGTTTTCTAACACCCCCACTTTCTTCATCAAATCAAATAATTGGTAGTAGCACCCAAAAAATACATGCAGCCCCATTTCTAGATGGTTGCCATCTCCATCAACCCAACTGCCAACTTTACCACCCACAAACGGACGAGACTCAAAAATCTCGACTTCACAACCAGCATCAGCTAGATCTACTGCGGTTGCTAGTCCAGCCAGTCCCGCACCTACGATTGCAACGCGCATTCCGTCGTTCCCTTTCAGTTTCTTTACAGATTGTAACTGGGTTAGTGTCGGAATTTGCTACTTAATATCAATTCCACCAGTATATTAAGGCATGGGAATGTCGATACGAAAACCTATTTGATCACTTCTTTTAGTCCCGGCAAATTACTAGACGCGAGAAAAATCGCGTCTGGATCAGCTAGACAAATTTTTGTCCATCGCAGTGGACTCAAAAAAGTATCATGACTATTTTTTTGATGGCAAAGCAGTTATCTGATAAGTTATGAAAGCATCTTCTTACCTGTTTATATCTTTGCTGTCGTCGGAGACAGGCAAACTTCTAATCAGTTCACGAATCACATCAGTTGCCGGTCTACCTGTTTGTTGACAATATTTTTCTAGTTTTTCCGCTTCCTGTGTTGCGAGATTCACTGTTATGCGTTTAACTGCCCATTTTTTATTTGTCATTATCATGCTATTTGCTGTATATTATTTAGAGCATCGAAAGCGTTTAACTAAAGAGGGAACCGATAAGATTATCAGAGTTTGTCTCAGGAAACAAGTAATATCATTAATATTAAAAATGTTTGTTTTGTCAAAGTACTCACCATTTTTTAAAAAATTAACTGCCCATTTTTATTTGTCATTATCATGCTATTTGCTGTATATTATCAGAGCATCGAAAGCGTTTAACTAAAGAAGGAACCGATAAGATTATCAGAGTTTGTCTCAGGAAACAAGTAATATCATTAATATTAAAAATGTTTGTTTTGTCAAAGTATTCCCCATTTTTTAAAAAAATCAAAAAATTACACTTTATTTGTTACTATTGTGACAGTAGAAAAAGCAAATAGTTGCTTTTGAAGATAATAAACACAGTAACATCATGAATTAAGCCTAAAAATGAAATTTTATAAATGAATTTGAGACACCTATTGTTGACTCAATCAAGATTTCCAAAATTTATTCTTCATTGAAAGCATTTGACTTTCTCCCTTAACCAAGTTCTCCAAACCCACTAGCAGAGAACATCTAGTATAAGACCTCAAAATAAAGCTTTAGAATCACTATTATGCTGAAACGCTGGCTTACAGGCGGGTTGCAATGAAATATGTAGGTCGTGGAAATGACTTAAAAATAGGCAAAGATGCGATCGCTCTAGAGCAAACACCTATGTACACCCATTACTGTAACTAGTCAGCTAATAGCTACTTGAACGGTTATGAATTTTGGCTTTCTTCGATCAAGCTAATAGCTTTTCCGTACTAATTTTGTAACTAGAAAAAATGGGATAAGACTCAGTTTTGCGGGTGTAAAGAACTAAGGTTTTTTAGTAAATTTTAACAGCATTGTCTGCAATATCACACAGATTAATGAATCCAGAATAAATATGATGTTACTCAGAAGTGTTGAATACTTGTTTTTCCTTTGAGTGTTAGCTATCTTATGCTCTAGATCACAGTTTAACGAGTATGTGGGATTTATTTCAACGATTAAAGAACCCAGGATTTGATCTAGATATCTCCACTTTTGCCAAAGCTAATACTCATCGAAATCAAGAACTATTTCAGAATATTTATCAGCAATTGAATAAATTAGTTGATGGTAAAGGTCACAATAAATTACATAATAAGTACGCAATTTATCTGATTGATTCAACAATTAGGTAGTAGTGCATAGTAATGATTTAACTTCGTAAACTAGCGTTATGGTAATGGACGAAATACCAGACTGACTCAATGTGGTTGTCAAGCGATTTTGAGAATGACAATTTTTAACAATGTTTTTCGAGTTGCATTTAGGGAAATGGGTAGTTAATGTGTTAAACGGCACTTACTTAATATTACTATCTACTAGTATCTGCCCACTTGACGAGAAGTAGGCATACAAGGCGGGAATTCAGTCATTTGCGCCCCTGAGTTCTTCTAAAATAGCTGCTAAGACTTGATCCCCCCAACCCCCTTAAAAAGGGGGGCTAAGAATGGGTCTATTTCCCTCTTTTTAAGGGGAGCCAGCGCGGTCTTGAGGGTTTCCCCCATGAGTGACTGGCGTGGATTAAGGGGGATCTTTAAGGGCTATGTATCTTAACCGAACCGTATTGCACCAGCACCCAATGTACAGATAAGTTGATAGAGCGATCGTTTAGCAGCTATATTGTCATAGGAGATTACAAACGATATTCATAAAACAGTTTTCCCCATAACTACCTTCATTTCAAATCTAGTAAACCTTCTTCTTTCAATTTAGGATTGAAGCGAATTTGCATTTGCAAACCATGCACTTCTAGCAATTGCGTTAAAATTTCTGCTTCTACTCTCCGGGCGACATTTTTAATAATTTTCATTTGTGCTAATTCGTCATTAGCTGGATTTTGATAATTTGCCTGTTCTTCAGGTGTCATTACCACTTTGACATCAATGGGATGAGTCCATTTTTCTTTATTATCTCTATTTCCCGATGGCACGCTGCCATTTTCAGCAATCCAAGCATTCTCAATATTTTCTAAAACTGTGCGACTAGGGCGTTCAATAGTTTGAACCTTAACCAATAACATTGCTGTGGTTGACGTACTAAATGCTGCTTGAGGCTGAGATAAACATCACGGGAATACCCAACAAATTGCAGAACTTTTTTTTGGTCAAAGATAGCATATACGCTCCCCTTAAAAAAGGGGGAACTAGAATCTTGTGCCCCCTTTTTAAGGGGGTTGGGGGATCTAAAACGACGATAAATTCTAGTGTTTGAGCTTAAGTTGACACCAATGAGCATTGCTAAACCCCTACGAAAAATCTATATGTATCAAGATTTTCGTGAATTGGTATTAGTACAGAATTTCATAAGTTCATAGCGAATTAAAATTGGCAAAATTCAGCGTCCCTCTGCGTTTATAAAAGCTGTAAATTTCGGAAATGCTGTACTTAGAATAGGGAGCAAAATAAAAAGGCAAAAGAAAATCTTCTTTTGCCTTTTTAGCTTTTACTTTTTAGGAGAGACGCGAAATTTTGCGTTTCTACTCGTCATCAAAATCGTCTTCCTCGTCCTCTTCTTCCTCAAAATCGTCGTCTTCTGGTACTTCGTCGGCAATTAATTCATCTTCGTCATCTAAAACTGACCTTTCTGCACGTCTGCTGCCAAAGCCAGATTCGCCAAGGGTAGGAGAATCTAAATTATAGGTGCGAGCTGTGCGGTCATCTAAGACCATATCCAACGGGTCATCAACTTCATCCAAGACACTACTGCTAATCTCTGTAGTATAGTCCTCGATCGCTCCGGGTTCATCATAGGTATTGTACCCAGTCCCAGCCGGAATCAATCGCCCGATAATCACGTTTTCCTTTAATCCTCGCAGCCAGTCAGATTTACCTTCGATAGCAGCTTCGGTAAGTACCCGTGTTGTCTCTTGGAAGGATGCGGCGGAAATAAAGCTGTCGGTGTTCAACGATGCTTTGGTGATACCCAATAATACTGGGGTGTACTGTGCCCTAGCACCGCCTGTAATTGCCATAGCTTCGTTCACCTGCTCAACTTGGCGCAGTTCGACCAATTCGCCGGGAAGCATTGTGGTGTCACCACCATCATCAATCCGTACTTTGTTGGTCATCTGGCGCACAATCACTTCGATATGCTTATCAGAAATGTCAATCCCCTGAGATTGATACACCATTTGCACTTCATTCACCAAAAATGTCTGTACCTTCTGCAAAGCAATGCTAGCACAAGCATAGATTCCGTCTTCCGAACCCAGGCTAAAGAAGATTTCTAAAATTTCATGGGGATTGGATGGGCCATCGGTCAACGGTTGTCCGGCTAATACAGTTGATCCATCAGGTACAATCAAATTTTGTCCTGGGCCTAGAGGATAATCTGTAATTACGCCATTTGATTCTACGACCTTGATGGCGATCGCTTCATCACCACTATCGGCGTAAACTACCTTAATTTCCCCTGCCCGCCGACATAAAATGCACGCTTCTTTCGGTTTACGAGCTTCGAGCAGTTCTTCAATCCGAGGCAAACCTTGAATAATATCTCCGGTTTTGGCGCGTTCAAACACCAACAACACCAAGTTATCACCCCGTTGTACTAAATCGCCATCTTCTATCTGCAACACAGCACCAGGGCTGACTCGGTAGGGGCGACCGATGCGGGTAGTAATAACGTAGTTTTTAGTACTCAGAGCTGATTCACCATCAGATGCAGCAGCAGCAGTTTTAACGTCTACTACTTGCCCTGATTCTGGGGCAAAAACTCCAGGAGCAACTTCCGTACCTTCTACTATCAAGTCACCCGCCTTTACCTTAGGCTGAGTACTAGTATTCATGGTCAGCATATCAACAAGATGACGCAACACCAAACAGCGACGCACGTTTTCGGTTCCTTGTCGCACGCCCCGCACTTTTCCCCCTTCTTTACACAAGATTTGGGTACGTGCGACCACAGATCCGGGAGCGATGGTTAACCCATCGTGTACCTCAAGTGTCGTCTCGGTGCTACCTTGGGTGGCATCGGCGGTAATGTCTCGACGAATTACCAAAGATTCCAAAATTACCAGTTGCAAACGCTGAACTTCTGGGTCTTCGGTATCTTGTACCAATTCAATATCTGCTGCTAAAGGCGAAGCATTGTGGTCTTGTTCCCCTTCTTGCTCAATCTCCAGCACTAACTGGGTTCGCAGCAGTTCCACACCTTCAACGGATTTGACACGTTCCGAATCTTTATAAGGCAGTCGCTGCACAGCCCGCAACTGAATTGAGCGCCCGGTTTCTTGACTTACCGATGTTGTTGATGGCACATCTGGATTATCTGGTACAGCAAACTCGACTACCGGACGACTCAACAGGGCAGGCCCTTCTGGTGTCTCTATATACTGGATATAGCGCAATTCCGTGGCAACGCTGCCTTGAAACTCCTCGCCTGGTTGAACGAAGGTGTTATCTCGCCCGGTGACTGATTCTGGATCGTCTACCATTAGCAGTTCCCCTGGCTTAACCACAACTTCCCGCAGGATGTCGTTTTTCTGGGTCACTTCTACCACACCGCTATTTTGGCAGAAGATATCCTTCACAACTTCGGTGCCAGCTTCGACAAACTGACCGTCTTCCACCAACAGTAAGGAGATATCTTTATTAACTTCGTGGCTTTCTTCGGGAATCCACAAAAGCGTACCACCCTGCACAACTTCATAACCCAGCTTGGCTTTACCTTTTTTCTGAACTTCGACACCGGCGAATTTTAGGAATCCGCCGGTGGTTGTACGATAGTGGTCATCAATTAATTCAGCTACTACTTGACCATTTTGTACTTTTGTGCCTGGTGTAGCCCGGAGGTTAAATACTTGGTTGTTGCCAGTGGAGACTAAGTAGTTATTGCGACCTTGGGAACTTTGGACTGTCACCGTTGCCTGGTCTAAAACCACAGAAGCGGTGATAATCTCAATTTCTCTGGTACTCTTACCTGGGTTAACTTCCGGTAAGCGCACCACACCACCGTGCAAACTGGCTAACTTGGTTTCTGCTAAAACTCCATTAGAGGCGATCGCATCACCATTTTTTACCAGCAATTCTGCACCGGGCGGCAAGTTGTAAACTTCCCCAGATAAAATCCAAATCAAGCCACCCCGTGCGGCTGTGATTGTGGTATTACCCTGACGGTCGGTTTTTTGTTCTGGGACTACTTCGGCAAATTGCACTTCCCCCGCCAAATCAGAAGCGACATCTTTAACTGCTTTTTCTGTATTAGTCCGAGTTGTGCGTCCACCGAGGGCAACCTCTGCTAACAACTGACCTTGTTTTACCTGATTTCCATCAAATACATATAATGTTGAACCTTGAGTCAGATGAACCTCTTGGTTGTCTGGGGTAACATCACCTACTTTTGTTGGCTCCAAAAGCATGATGCCATTAGCTTCAACATAGAGGGCATCTTCCCCGTGGCGAGTCCGATATGTTCTAGTCTTTAGTTTGCGGGGAAGCTTGACAGTGCCATCGATTTTAGATCGCACTTGTTGCGCCACTTCTCCAGTAAACACACCACCCGTGTGGAATGTCCGCATGGTTAGCTGGGTGCCAGGTTCGCCAATACTTTGGGCAGCAATAATCCCCACAGCTTCGCCCAAGTCTACCATTTTGGCGTGTGCCAAACTCCAACCGTAGCAGTGTTGACAGACAGAACGTGCAGCCTCACAAGTTAGAGGACTCCGCACCACAACTTCTCCCACCCCAGATTGTTCAATTTTCTTCGCCAAGTCTTCAGGAATTGGGGAATTACGTGGTGCAATTACTTCTTTTGTCACCGGATGCACCACATCTTCGCCAATTACCCGTCCCATCAAGCGGGTTGCTAGAGGGATCAAGGTTTTGGCACCTTCTGTCATTGGTCGCACGGCCAGACCTCTGGTGGTGCCGCAGTCAAATTCCCGAATAATCACATCCTGGGATACATCCACCAAACGCCGGGTGAGATAACCAGAGTCAGCCGTCCGCAAGGCAGTATCCACCAATCCTTTTCTGGCACCGTAAGACGAAATAATGTATTCCGTCACAGTTAGTCCTTCACGGAAGTTGGTTTTGATGGGCAAATCGATAATTTCCCCTTGAGGATCTGCCATTAGTCCCCGCATCCCCACCAATTGCCGGACTTGAGAGATGTTCCCCCGTGCCCCGGAGAATGCCATCATGTATACGGAGTTCAGGGGATTAGTCTTCTTGAAGTGAACGACTACTTCATCTTTCAAGGCTTCACTGGTACTATTCCAGGTATCAATTACCTTTTGGAAACGTTCTACTTCGGTGATTTCTCCCCGTTGGTAACGGATTTCGGTAGCGCGAATTTCTTCTTCGGCTGCCTCTAGGAGCGATCGCTTACTTGGTGGGATCATCAAGTCATCTACACTGATGGAAACCCCCGCTTTGGTAGCGTAGCGAAATCCTAAATCTTTCAGTTTGTCCGCCATCACTGCGGTTCGCGCCGTACCATAATTCGTAAAAGCCCAAGAAATTAAATTTCTCAGTTGGCCTTTGTCAACCACACGATTGCGAAAAATCATTTTTTCGTTAGTCATTAATCATTAGTCCTAAATTAATAATTAGGAGTTAGGAGTTAGGAGTTTGTAATTAATAACTCCTAACTCTTAACTTTTCACTCCTCACTTTTAGCTTGCAAGTGCTTCCTGAATAGCATTGTTGTAAATAACGCGGCCAGGAGTTGTGTATATATACTGGGAAATTACATTGCCCTTAGCGTCTTGTCTGACTCGGCGGAACTTATAGAGTAATGTCCGGCTACCATCGTCGTTTTCCGTCACTTTCAGGGGTTCTGCATCCGGTTGGTCTGATTCTATTTCACCGTCAAACCGCACGTAAATATAGGCGTGCAAGTCAACTTGGTCTTGCTGATAAGCCATAATTACGTCATCCAGCGAATAAAAGTACTTTCCTGCACCTTTTGTCGCACCGGGATTTTCTGCTGTTAAGTAATAAGCCCCTAACACCATGTCTTGGCTGGGTGTGATGATGGGTTTCCCCGTTGCTGGCGACAAAATATTATTAGAAGCCAACATCAACAACCGCGCTTCAGCTTGACTTTCTAACGACAGAGGGACGTGTACCGCCATTTGGTCGCCATCAAAGTCGGCGTTAAACGCTGGACACACCAGAGGATGCAGTTGAATCGCTCTACCTTCTACTAAAATCGGTTCAAAAGACTGAATACCCAAGCGGTGCAACGTTGGTGCCCGATTTAGCATCACAGGGTGTCCTTCAATCACCTCTTCCAGCACATCCCACACACTAGGGTCATTACGCGATATCAACTTTTTCGCAGCTTTGATATTATTCACCATGCCGCTACGAATCAGGCGGTTAATTACAAATGGTTGAAATAACTCAATAGCCATTTCTCTAGGCAAACCACACTGGTGAATTTTTAGCTTTGGCCCGACAACAATTACCGAACGTCCAGAGTAATCAACCCGTTTACCTAACAAGTTTTGTCGGAAACGTCCTTGCTTACCCTCAATAATGTCGGACAAAGATTTCAGGGGTCGGTTATTTGCCCCTACCACAGTCCGTCCCCGCCGACCATTGTCAATCAAAGCATCCACTGCTTCTTGCAGCATCCGCTTTTCATTCCGTACAATAATCTCTGGTGCCAAAATTTCTTGCAAGCGTGCCAAACGATTATTACGGTTAATTACCCGCCGATACAAATCATTTAAATCGCTGGTGGCAAACCGTCCGCCATCTAGTTGCACCATTGGGCGCAAGTCGGGCGGAATCACGGGAATGACTGCCATTACCATCCACTCTGGTTTAGAACCAGTAGCGATGAAGTTGTCAATCACCCGCAGTCGCTTAATTAGCTTGGCTCTCTTTTGTCCCTTGGCGTTACCAATTTCTTCGCGTAGGCTTTCGGCTTCTTGTTCTAAATTGATATCGGCAAGCAAGCGCAACAGTGCTTCAGCCCCAATACCTACCTCTACGCCTTGCAGCACAGAATCTTCGCTATAAATTTGGTCTTCTATTTCTAACCACTGGTCTTCACTCAGCAGCTGTTTGTAAGTTAAAGTTTCGGCATTACCAGCACTCAGGACAACATAAGAGTTGAAATAAACAATCTGCTCGACATCCCGCAAGGGCATATCCAAGAGGATGGAAATATAGCTAGGAATGCCTTTGAGATACCAGACGTGAGCTACTGGTGCGGCGAGTTTAATGTAGCCCATTCGGTGGCGACGCACCCGTGACTCGGTGACTTCTACCCCACAACGCTCACACACAATCCCTCTGTGACGAACTCTTTTATACTTGCCACAATGGCATTCCCAATCTTTCGCAGGACCAAAGATGCGCTCACAAAATAAGCCATCCATCTCTGGCTTGAGAGTTCGGTAGTTAATCGTCTCTGGCTTGGTAACTTCACCGACTACCTGACCATTGGGCAATGTTCTCTCGCCCCACTGCCGAATGCGTTCAGGGGAAGCCAAGCCGATTTTTACGTAGTCAAACTGATTAGTTTGGGCAGGTCTCATACTTAAGTGCTGAGTGCTGAGTAATGAGTAATAAGTGTTGAGTTATGAGTAATAAGTGTTGAGTTATGAGTAATAAGTGTTGAGTTATGAGTTATTGGTGAAGAATTCTTAACTTAGAACTCCTTACTTTTAACTTTTTAACTCAGCACTCAGCACTCTTTACTCGTCATCGTCCAGCGATTCGCGGGAAAGAGATTCGTATGTTGGTCGAGGAGGTGTGCGACGGGCTGATTGGTCTGCCATCAAATCGACTTCCACATCTAGGGAACTGCCGTCTGCTTGGGTTTCTACTTTGTGTACGGCAATATCTAACCCCAATGATTGCAACTCGCGCATTAGCACCTTAAAGGACTCTGGTGTTCCCGGTCGGGGAATTGCCTTACCTTTAACGATCGCATTTAACGCTTCATTTCGTCCTTGCATATCGTCAGATTTAACTGTGAGCAACTCTTGTAAGGTGTAAGCTGCACCAAAAGCTTCCAATGCCCACACTTCCATTTCTCCAAACCGCTGACCACCTTGTTGAGCTTTACCACCCAAGGGTTGTTGAGTCACCAGTGAGTAAGGTCCAGTTGAACGAGCGTGGATCTTATCATCCACCAAATGCACCAGCTTCAGCATATAAGCCACACCGATGGTGATTGCTCGGTCAAAAGGTTCACCTGTACGACCGTCATACACCATGATTTTACCGGGATTATCTGGGTTATATACCCAGTCTTTCCCTGTTTCGTCTCGTGCTTCTTGCAATTTGCCATGCACGATTCGGCGGGATGTCTCTTCACCGTACATTTCGTCAAAGGGAGTAATCTTAAATCGTACTCCCAAGGTCTGACCAGCCCAACCCAAGAGGCACTCAAATACTTGTCCGACGTTCATCCGACTAGGTACACCTAACGGGTTAAGTACAATGTCCACTGGTGAACCATCGGGCAAATAAGGCATATCTTCCGCTGGCAATATCCGAGAAATAATCCCTTTATTCCCGTGTCGTCCTGCCATTTTGTCACCAACTTGGATTTTGCGCTTTTGGGCAACATATACCCGGACTACCATATTGGCTCCCGGTGGCAGTTCGTCGCCTTGTTCACGGGTAAATAAGCGCACGTCAACCACGCGGCCTTTTTCACCGTTGGGTACTCGTAGGGAATTGTCCCGCACATCCCGCGCTTTCTCACCGAAAATGGCCCGCAATAGTTTTTCTTCTGGCGGTTGGTCAGATTCACCTTTTGGTGTGACTTTTCCTACCAATATATCTCCAGCTTCTACCCATGCCCCAATGCGAATGATTCCCTGTTCATCCAACTGGCGTAAGGCATCTTCCCCGACGTTGGGAATTTCTCTGGTGATTTCTTCTGGCCCCAGTTTCGTCTGTCTAGCTTCAATTTCATATTTTTCAATGTGAATTGAGGTGTAGATATCATCCTGCACCAGTCTTTCAGAAATTAAAATTGCGTCTTCGTAGTTGTAGCCTTCCCAAGGCATATAGGCAACTACGATATTTTGTCCTAGCGCCAATTCGCCGCCTTCGGTGGAGGAGCCATCAGCCAGTACCTGACCTGCAACAACACGCTCACCAATGCGGACAAGAGGTTTTTGATTTAAACAGGTGTCTTGGTTTGAGCGTTGGTATTTGGAAAGGGTGTATTTAATTTCGTGGGTGTTAAGTTTAGGACGCACACGAATTTCTGTAGCATCTACATAGGTGACATCGCCATCGGTACGCGATACAATCACCATCCCGGAGTCTCTTGCTCCTTGCGCTTCCAAACCTGTACCCACGAGAGGACGTTCTGGCTTGAGTAGGGGTACGGCTTGCCGTTGCATATTCGATCCCATCAGCGCTCGGTTAGCGTCATCATGCTCCAAGAAGGGAATCATGCTGGTCGCTACCGACACAATCTGTACCGGAGATACTGCTACGTAGTCTACTTGCTCTGGTGTTGTCGTGGAAAATTCTTGGCGATAGCGCACTGGCACCAGCGGCCCGATAATGTGTCCGGTTTCATCTACAGGAATATCTCCCGGAGCAACACGCAGGTCGTCTTCTTCATCGGCTGTCATGTAGGCGGGAGGTATATCAAACTTAACCTGCCCATTTTCCACAGGTCTAAATGGTGTTTCTAGGAATCCGTACAGGTTGACTCGTGCATGGGTTGCTAAGGAGCCAATCAATCCGGCGTTGGGGCCTTCTGGTGTTTCAATTGGGCAAATACGTCCATAGTGACTAGGATGAATATCCCGGACAGCAAACCCAGCCCGTTCACGGGTTAAACCACCAGGTCCAAGGGCACTCAGACGGCGTTTGTGGGTCAGTTCTGCTAGGGGATTTGTTTGATCCATGAACTGACTTAACTGGCTAGAACCAAAGAATTCTTTAATTGCTGCTACCAATGGTTTAGGGTTCACCAAGGAAGCTGGAGTCAGTACTTCGGCATCAGATACGGTCATCCGTTCCCGAATAATTCTCTCTAAACGGTTTAAGCCTACCCGTACTTGGTTTTGCAACAATTCACCGACGCTTCTTACCCGCCGATTCCCTAAGTGGTCAATGTCGTCAATATTACCAATATCAAATTCTAGATTGATCAGGTAATCCACGGCTGCCAAAATATCGCCAGAAGTCAATACGCGCATTGTGTCGGGGACAGAAAGGCGCAATTTCTTGTTGAGCTTGTAGCGTCCGACGCGACCCAGGTCATAACGTTTCGGATCAAAGAAACGAGAGTCTAGGAGTTGTTGTCCACCTAAGACTGTGGGTGGTTCACCAGGACGCAGTTTCCGATATAACTCCATCAAGGCTTCTTCTTCAGAGAATTGCCCTTCTTTTTCGATGGTTTTTTGGAAATATTCGGGGTGGCGTAAAGCGTCAAAGATTTCGTTGTCTGATAACCCTAAAGCTTTTAGGAGTACCTGTGCTGATAGTTTGCGGGTTTTGTCGATGCGTACCCACACCAAATCGTTACGGTCTGTTTCAAATTTCAGCCATGCTCCCCGGTTGGGAATTAAGCTAGCTGAGTAAGTACGTCGCCCGTTTTTGTCTATTTCTGATTTGTAGTAGACTCCGGGACTCCGCACTATTTGGTTGACAATTACCCGCTCGGCTCCGTTAATAATAAACGTGCCGCGATCGGTCATCAAAGGCAAATCCCCAATAAATACCTCTTGTTCTTTGATTTCCCCGGTTTCTTTATTAATCAGGCGTGTGGGAACATACATTTGAACCGCATAAGTACTATCCCGCCGTTTGGCTTCTTCGACGTTGTACTTTGGCTCCTTGAGTTTGTAGTTATGACCCAAAAAGTGCAGTTCTAGTTTGCCCGTATAATCTGTGATCGGACTAAAGGAGTTAAGCTCTTCTATCAACCCTTCTTCCAAAAACCAGCGAAAGCTTGACCTCTGGATTTCAATCAAGTCGGGCAATAGAAAGGCCGGTTCCATATATGTTTCTTTATTCATGCCTCTACCTTTGTCAACCTGGTTAAAATTTTCCTTGGACACTGCTGTTTGACGTTTCCCATTGCTAGCCAGTGTCCTTAGCTGTTTGGGAATTTCTTCTTACACACCTGCTATTTACAGATGTGGGCAAACACAGCAATTAAAGCTGGCTGGAATGAGCAATTTTGACAAGGGAATTATTGCCCTAATCGGTGACTCAGAAGCCAAAAACAAACTATAGTCTTGTTTCAAGAAGAATATACAATTGAGATATCCCTGAGTTTTATCTACTTTTCTCACTTCCCCTCCAAAAAGTGCGTTAATTTACTGACGCAACTCTATCCGGTGTATCTTAAATTCACCTTGCTATTTATATTCTCAGTGATATCCTAGATATCCTCAGATTGAGGGAATAATCCGCACCTTTTTGGATTTGAATCAGAATGACTTCATTTTGCTGGATTGTACTCACAAGGCAATTTCGTTTAAGGATTTTGTATAGGTTAAATAGACATCAAGCCGATGTTGTGCAAAAGTCTAGCTCAACCTGAGTTGGCACGGTTAGTAATATGTCGAGAGCAATCCGCTTGTAGAGATTTGGAGGATGGCCAAGCCGATAACAGGACGGAAGATTTAGATTACAAGTTTTAGTTTCCTTCCTTTACCATTATGACGCAATCAAAATGTTTTTGAGGGAACAATACTAGCATATTTTTGTCCTTATAGAGTTTTATTTTTTTTAACATAACTTAACAAAAGACCCTACGGTACACTTGATATTGACAGACCGAATAGTTCACAGGCATTTTGGGTGGTTTGATGGGCGATCGCCTCTACCGTTTCCTGACGCAGTTTAGCTACTTGCTCGGCGACATAAAGCACGTAAGCAGGTTCGTTGCGCTTTTCGCCCCGTTTAGGAACTGGAGCGAGGAATGGACAGTCTGTTTCAATTAGTAGGCGATCGCTACTCACCATTGCTGCTGAGGATTGGATCGCTTTGGCGTTTTTGAACGTTACCGTTCCGCTAAAGCTAATGTAGAAGCCTAAGTCGAGAAACCATTGAGTTTCTTCTGGCGTTCCTCCCCAGCAATGCATGACACCCCGCACTCTTTCTCCTTTGAGTTCCCGCCATTTTTGCAAGACTTCTCTGGTTGCCACAGCAGCATCGCGGCAGTGAATAATCACTGGTAGGTTGAGAACAGATGCGATCGCTAACTGGGACTCAAACACCATAAGCTGATGCTCGTAGTTATCAGCTTTGTAAAAATCCAGCCCCATTTCCCCAATTGCTACCACATTCGAGTCAGAACTCGCCAAAGTTTTGATTTTCTCGGCTGTCTCGTTATTCCATTTATCAGCATCTAAAGGATGTAATCCTACGGCAAAGCTGATTTCGGGAAACTCTTGCGCTAGGGATTGAATACTGGAAAACTCCTCTGGATGAACACAGGAATGTACTAAATGCACTACACCTGCTTCTTGCCAACGCGATCGCACTGCTGCTAAATCTGGCTGGAAACTATCAAAGTTGAGATGAACGTGCGTGTCTATTAATTGCATCTTTTGTCCTTTGTTGTTTGTCCTTGATCATTATGATGACTAAGGACAAATGACCAATGACTACTCAGCCGTTTGTGTGAGGGGCTTTAATCTGTGAGCCAATCTTGATTTTTTCCTTGCCCCATTGTTGGGATGAAGAACACCCCGTTTTATTGCCTTATCGATTTTGGCGTAAGTCTCAGATAACCGAGCCTCTGCTTCCTGTTTTAATTCTGCGGTAGGATTGGCTGCATAGACAGTTACAGCATTGACGTATTTCTTCATCAGCGTCTTGACTGCTGATTTGTAAGATTTATTACGCAGTCGGTTACGTTCTGCGATTCCGGCACGTTTGAGAGCAGACTTTGTATTCGCCACAATCAATCCCAAAAAGACTATTAATATGTACACACAGTACTAGACTTACTAATATAGCATCCAAATTGCCAATATTATAATTTCCTAAAAAATCCTCCCATTGGGAACGATGGGTTGAGTACTGGAAAAGAACTATCCCCAGTCTCTAATCCCTAATTCACTATGTCGTCAATTTAGAAAATGCGTTAAAATAAAATGTATCAGCAAAATCGTTACCCTAACTTACCACCACCACCTGATTATGTATGTAATCTATCCCCAAATATAGATTTATTGTCAGAGGTAAGGAATTGTAAACCGCTAAAGTTCAGGGATTTTAAAGTATAAAACCGATATGTGGTGGCAGTCTTGAGAGTATCAAAAAAATACAGGTTAAGCTAGAGAAGAGAATTAGAGTGAGTTCCATACCCCAGTGGGTAAAGAGCAATACTAAATCTCAGGTAGGAATATTATAATTTTGGCATTGTCCTTACTCCATGCTGCGAATAATTACTCAGCAGGCAGACGTCAGAGCAGAACTACAACGGATCTGCGATCGCACCCACGACGAACAGGTGCTTCACAAAGAAGCAACGGTGCGGGAAGTTTTACAAGCCGTGAAGCGCCAAGGCGATAAAGCTGTATTGCATTACACGGCCGAATTTGATCAACAAACCCTGAAAGCGGAAGAACTCCGAGTTACAGGCTCAGAACTGGATGCAGCCTATCAACAAGTGTCAAAGGAGTTGTTGGAGGCAATTCGGCTAGCTTGTCGCCAAATTGAAGCGTTTCATCGTCAGCGAGTCCCAAAAAGCTGGGTACACTTTGGCGACGATGAAATAGTTCTGGGCAAACGCTACACCCCCGTAGACCGAGCGGGGTTGTATGTACCTGGTGGTCGTGCCGCCTATCCCAGTACAGTATTAATGAATGCAATTCCGGCCAAGGTAGCTGCTGTACCCCATGTAGTGATGGTAACACCACCAGGTCTAGGGGGTACAGTTAACCCAGCAGTCTTGGTAGCTGCCCAAGAAGCAGGAGTGCAAGAAATTTATCGCATTGGGGGGGCACAAGCGATCGCCGCTTTAGCCTATGGTACAGAAACGATTCCGAAAGTGGATGTGATTACTGGGCCTGGTAACATATATGTTACCTTGGCGAAAAAACTTGTTTACGGCATCGTGGGCATTGATTCCTTGGCAGGCCCCAGCGAAGTGCTGGTGATTGCCGATGAAACCGCAAATCCGGTGCACGTAGCTGCTGACTTGTTGGCTCAAGCCGAACACGATCCGATGGCGGCAGCAATTTTGCTGACGACGGATGCTGCTTTGGCGAAGAACGTGCAACTAGCCTTGGAAAGACAGCTAGTGGATCACCCACGGCGAATAGACACAGAAAAGGCGATCGCTCACTACGGCTTGATTGTCGTCGTAGAATCCCTCCAAGCAGCAGCAGAACTATCAAATGAATTTGCCCCCGAACACCTGGAATTAGAAGTCAAAGACCCTTGGGCACTATTACCACAGATTCGCCACGCTGGGGCAATCTTTTTGGGTTATTCGACACCAGAAGCGGTGGGAGACTATTTGGCAGGCCCTAACCATACCTTGCCAACTTCTGGGGCGGCTCGCTATGCTTCAGCGTTGGGTGTTGAAACATTCCTCAAACACTCCAGTATTATTCAATACTCCCAAGCAGCACTGCAAAATGTGGCTAGTGCAATTGATGTGCTAGCAACAGCAGAAGGCTTACCTTCCCATGCTGATTCAGTACGACGCCGAATTCAGCAAGAAGAGTGATTTGGAATGCTTAATTTTTTCTTTTCTTATACTGTTGGCAAAAGTGATTTGATAGCTGCAAAATAAAGGATTGGTTTACTGCTCCAAAAAACTGGCTAACAGACTCGAATATATAAATTTAAGTTGGCAGATGAGAAATTAGTTTATTGTATCTGCCAACGAATTTTGTTAGATACTTTATCTAAGGGGTCTACTATTTAGGAGACGAGAGCGGTGCTAAAAACTATTTTGATAGCTCTGGACGGTTCGGAAATTGCAGAACGAGTAATTGAGACTTTAGATAATTTGGCGTTTTCAAAAGATGCCAAGGTTGTTCTTTGCCATGTGTTTCCCACGCCGGAGTCAGAGATGGAACTACCCGCTGATCGCCCTCGGCCAGAGTCCCCAACATTTTCTTATTTTCATATTGAAAAACAACTACAATCTTATCAGGAAAATTTATCAGTTACCAGTGAGTTAGAACTCGTGACTGGTGATCCTGCCGAAGAAATTATTCGTCTTGCCAATATTTACAAAACTGACTTGATCATAATTGGCAGTCGGGGGTTGATTGGGATGAAGCGAATTGTTCAGGGTTCTGTTAGCAGTCAAGTTGTGGAAGAGGCTAATTGTTCAGTATTAGTCGTCAAACCAGGGTAAAAAGCTGATTGAGAAATCCAGTATAGAGACAAGGAAAATCCCCCTTGTCCCTACATTCAGTCAATTCAACGCCCTTGAGTTGTCAAAAACTGACGTAAGCTTAACAAACTCAGGGTTTGACCCAAATTCAAGGGCAAAATTGAAACTCCTTCCAAGCGAGACTGTACCCAACCTTCTCCCCAGTACCATTCGTGAAACCCGTCAATGCCTCCACTGAGTAATAAGCGGAGGCAGTTGGATTTTACAACGTCCACTTGATGATGAATCTGGACTGGGCCAGTCCAGCTAGTAAACTGGAATCCGGGAAGCAGTTCTTCTGGCATTCCTGGCGCAAAGCGCTGCCCTAAGAGCCATTTTTCTAGTTGCACCGGATGCAGCAGACTGTTACGAATTGCATCTGTTGGGGCTTCGATTTCGATCCGCAGTTGACTTTGTTGAAAATTACCCAGCATTTTTATCCGATTACCTAAAGGTGAGACATCGCTATTTCTAATATTGCAAATAGTTTTTGTCATTAGTCATTAGTCCTTTGTCCTTTGCAAAAAAACTAATGACCAATGACCAATGACCAATGACCAATGACCAATGACCAATGACCAATGACCAATGACCAATGACCAATGACCAATGACCAATGACCAATGACCAATGACCAATGACTTTTCTCGCAGCAGA
>Ga0209591_10000073_pt1 | contig 119597 bp, 106 predicted proteins | sample MAT01_FD_187207 | JGI IMG/M metagenome (GOLD analysis project Ga0209591, IMG submission 187207) | Freshwater microbial communities from Lake Fryxell liftoff mats and glacier meltwater in Antarctica - MAT-01 (SPAdes) (version 2) | ecosystem: Environmental > Aquatic > Freshwater > Ice > Liftoff...
GGCGAGCATGGCGTCAGCCTCGCGCAGCTTGTTGATGATTTGCTCAGGTGAGTGTCGTGTCCGTTTCATCGAGAGTCTCCGAAGCCCGGCCGGGGCTCATCGGGACTCTCATAGGAACTGGCTCAGATTTTGGGGAGCAGGTCAGCGGGCTTCGTTTCACCATAGAGGGATGGGTATTTCCGCTGCAGATGGTCGCTCCCTCTCCGCTCGGGGGCACAGCTGTATGAGAGATCGCAGCGGCCACCGTCGTCGAGGCGCTCCGATTGACCTTGTTCGTCGCTTGCTGTCCAGAGCCAAGCAACCATCTCGGTCCAGGTTTCAAATCCCGCGTACTGGGCTGCGTTCTCAAGCGGTTGCGGCATACTGCCAGCACCAGCCTTCAGGCTCTCTTGGACGCATGGGGTTGGCCCGCAAAGGCGAGAGCGATGGCATCGACGTCGTCGCAGCTCCCCCACGCTCCCAAGAGAATCGATAAGTCGGCAGAGCCGACGCTGCCGCTGCGGTCCAAGTCGCCCGCGCAATAGCCGCTTCCGCCGCACGCGCCCCACGTCCCGAGCAAGATTCCTTGGTCGGTTGAATTGAAAGCGCCGTCGAGATTGAGATCGGCGGCGCACGGATCGGGAATCAGCACGACCGGGCGATAGTACGGCTCAATGCCCTCTATGAACGCATTCCCGAGAATCCATCCTAGTGCATTGATGTCCGTGAATTCAGATATCTCGTAGCCGCTCGCGCTGGCCAGCGTCATATCTGAGCGTCTCGTCACCTCAAGCGTAGGTCCGGTTGGGTTGCGTCACCAGATGAGAGGGGCCTCGGCGTCGATATCACTGCCGACGCACATGACGCCTGCTCCGTACCCGTCGTCGGCGGTCATCGCCGAGACTAAAGTCTCGTCGGATCCGGAAAGCGGCGCGATAAGGCCGATCTCCTCTGGGTCGCCGTTCTCATCCCAGAAAACAGCTCGGGTCTTATATCCAGAGCCTTCGTCCACCATTCGAGAACCCGCTTCTTGAAACTGCGCGTTTGACGTATTCGCAATAGCGTTCCAAATGTTGTACGCCACGGATCCGGATGTGTCTTCATCCAGCCTCGCGAGCGAGATGGAAGCTGGGTTCGTCCACTTCAAAGCGTCGTCATAGACGCCACAAGTCGCCAGCTCTCCGATCGAATTCCCCGCGATGAACGCCTCGTCGATGCCTGGTATCGCGACGTGGTTGGCGTACCCGGTCGAAGACGCCGGAAGCGGCAGGTCGTTCAGCGCCGGTGAACTAACCGAACTGATGAAGGGCGCCGGGCCGAAGTCGTCGTAGAAGCCGACGATGAGTTGGTTGTCATCCTCGCTGATCGAGCGAGCCGCGCCTTATTCACCGGCACCGATCAGGAACGTCGAATCTAACTCATCCGTCCCCGAGGTGTATGATGTTAGGTCCCACACCCAAGGACTTTGCAACTGCTCGCCCTCGTCGTCGCCGAAACGTCCGACGACGACACCCGCGTTGCTTACATCGAGGCCGCTGCCCTTGAAGTCCTCTTCGCCTGCGAGATTCGCCAAGTTTCGGCGTTCGTCAGCGCCGGGCGGATACGGGTTCTCGCAGAATGACCAGATGAACGGCTCTATGTTGCAACTCGTGGTCGCGATGTTGTCGGTCACTATTCCAGTGACGACACCGCAATCGTTGAGTGCGACTCCGCGAAGCCAAGCCCTTCCCGAACAGCCATCTGTCACGACTGGGGGCGCAACCTTGAATAGTCGATGGCGAATCTTCTTCGGACTCACGGCGGATTGAGCTTGGGCCGAGTGCGGCGTGCCGGTTGCCATGATCGTCACAAGTCCAGCGAGAGAGAGAGAGAGTTAGCGGTCTCAGGTGACGCGCTAATGCGAGCTTCGATTCGTTCGGGTCGAGCGTGCGGACGATTGGTGCGTCCGACCTACAAGAAGAAATACGCACGTTTTCTGCCTATCCGCGTCGCGAAGTGAGAAATCAACGGAGTCCAAAGAGATCCGCCGCAGCGGTCGGCGCTCAGCTCACTTTGGCGACTCGACGTTCAATAAGCCGCCCCTGTCCTCGCTCGCCGACCAACTTTCCGTCGCGCACCATCACACGACCGCGGAGCGTCACAGCGCTCGAGCGTCCGCGCATCTCCCAGCCTTCGAATGCGCTGTAATCAGTTGCCATGCGATGCGTCTTCGCCGAGATCGTCCAGCGCGCGTTCGGGTCGTAGACGACGAGGTCGGCATCTTTGCCGACGGCAATTGTCCCCTTGTTTGTGAGACCAAAGATGCGCGCGGCCTTGGTGCTGGCGCAGTCGACGAGCGTGTGTAAGTCGATGCGTCCCGTCGCAACGCCGAAAGTGTGAAGAAGGTCCACGCGATGCTCGACCGACGGAATTCCGTTGGGGATCTTCGTGAAGGCGTCGCATCCCATCGACTTCTGCGCCTCGAAATCGAACGGGGCATGATCGGTTGCGATGGTGTCGATGAGTCGCGCCTGCAGCGCGCTCCAGAGCGAGTCTTGGTGCCGCTTCGCTCGCAGTGGTGGCGACATCACGTACTTCGCGCCCTCAAAGTCGGGTCGCTCAGCGAACGTTCGATCGAGAACGAGATGAGGCGCAACAGTCTCGATCCACACGCGGACTCCGCGCGCTCGCGCTGTGAGTGCTTCGCGCATCGCTTCGTTGCACGATGTATGGACGACGTAGACCTCGGCACCGGTGAGGTGCGCGAACGTCATCAGATGGTGCACGCCTTCAGCTTCGACCTCGACCGGACGAGATGGCTCATGCCACTCGGGCCCAGTCTTGCCCGCCGCAATGAGTTCCGCTTGTCGTTCGGCGACCAGCGTCTCGTTCTCGCAATGCGCCGTGACGACGACACCGAGTTCCTTCGCGAGGCGCAATGTGCGGAACAGCTCAGTGTCGTCAACGCCCAGCGCGCCTTTATACGCAAGGAAAACCTTGAATGACGTAATGCCGCGACGCACGATTTCGCGCAGTTGCTTTTCAGCGCTTTCGTCGTAGCGCGTGACCCCCATATGAAAGGAGTAGTCGCACGACGCGACATCACGGGCTTTGCCGAGCCAGGTCTCAAACGCTTCGAGTGGTTCTTCGCTGCGTCCCGGACAGATCATTTCGATGAGCGTCGTGGTTCCACCCAAGAGCGCTGCTTCCGACGCCGACGCCCATGTGTCCTTCGCGAATGTGCCCATGAACGGCAAGTAAACGTGCACGTGCGGATCAATGAAACCTGGGAACACGAGTTTACCGCTCGCGTCGATCGTTTCCGTATTCGCCGGAAGCGAGCGCACATCAATCGATCGCTCGATCCGCGTGACGCTCTCGTCGGCGCAGTAGATGTCGGCGTCCCACGCGTCGGAGGCTGTGACGATGTGACCATTCTTAATGAGGAGCGGCATAGTGAATTCTCAATCGTTCGCGACGAGCTTTGATGACTGCTCAACAAAGCGATCGCCTGACCAGTCGGCGTCTCTTTTCACGACGCCCTCTTTCTGCGCCGCAGCGACCCGCGAGTGGTCCGTCTTCTTCGCCGCAGCCTGTCTCGCGACGAGGTCCGAGTGGGTGGTGAAGTAGGGGAGGCTCTTGCCGCGGAACGCGTCGACGGTTGCAAATCCGTGCTTGTCCATGAACGCAGCGAGCCCGGTGCAGAGATCATGCACCATCTTGTAGCCATGGATCATCACACCGGTGCAGACCTGCACGGTGTGCGCGCCGAGCAAGATGAACTGGGCGGCATCTTCACCCGTCTCGATGCCGCCGATGCCACTGAGTGATCGATCGGGGAACTCGTGGCCCATCATCTGGGCGCACTCCATGACCATGCGCAGCGCGATGGGGCGCACTGCCTTGCACGAGTACCCGCCCGGTGTCGAATAGCCTTCGACGGTTGGCTCGGGACGCAACGTGTCGAGATTCACGCTCATCACGCAGAGAATCGTATTGATGGCGCTAATACCGGTGGAACCGCCGGCAAGTGCCGCTCGCGCTGGATCAACAATGTGCGTTATGTTAGGCGTCATCTTCGCCCATGCAGGCCTCGAAGTCGCGTGTCGCACCCAGCCGCAGACTTCCCCGAGAATGTCCGGGTCTTGTCCCATTGCCGATCCCATGCGTCGCTCGGGTAGGCCGTGAGGACAGGAGAAATTGAGCTCAAACGCGTCGACGCCCGCGCGGTCGCATCGTTCGACGATCTCGATCCATCGTTCCTTCGCGTACTCCTCCATGATCGACGCGATGAGTATCCGATCGGGATAGCGAGCTTTGATTGCTTTGAATTCGTCGATCCAGGTGTCAAACGGGCGATCGCTAATCAACTCGATGTTTTGCCAGCCGATGACTTCGCTCGTGCCCGCAGCTCGCATGCGGGCGTAGCGCGGAGCAACGTTCACGACTTTCGATGCGTCAAGGCTGATCGTCTTCGCAATGACTGCACCCCAGCCGTCGTCGAACGCCTTCGCGATGACGTTCGCGTTCGTGCCTGGTGGACCCGAGCCGATCACGAAAGGGTTCGGAAGCTTCAAGCCATCGACGATCACGCTGAGATTAGCCACGTGTGAAGTCTCCCGCAGTTCGAGGTGAAGTGGAACCCCGCGTTATCACTTTCGCTGACGAAACCCTGCTATGCGAGGCTATGCGAGCGATTCGCACCGAACGAGCACCGTCACTCCACCCGTCACTTTGTCGCCTTTTTTGACGAGAGCGATGGATCGCTTAGGATTGGGAACGATGAGCTCGGTTGTCGAGCCGAACTTGATCATGCCAAAACGCGCACCGCGCTCAAGCCGAGCGCCAACAATGAGCGGGCAGACGATTCGTCGAGCAATGGCGCCGGACACCTGGCGAACGCCGATCGTCGAGCCATCAGACAGTCGAAGCGTGATGAGGTTTGACTCGTTGACTGCGGCGCTCTCCTCGCTGCGGGCGTCGAGATAGCTGCCCGGTCGGTGTGCAAGCGCGATGACTTCGGCGTCGCAGGGTGCGCGATTAATGTGAACGTTGAGAACGCTGAGAAAGATGCGCACAACGAGCGCCGGCGCGCCGCCGGTAGCGTCGTGTGAAGGGAGTACGAACACGGCCGACACGGTCCCGTCCGCGGGGCTAATCATGTCTCGCGCGTCACGCGACTTCGGAGTTCGGAAGAGCGGGTCACGGAAGAAAGAGAGGAGCGCGAGCGCGACGAGAACCACGACTACGACGGCCCATGTCCAACCCATCCACCAGGCGCCGAGCGCAAGCAAAAGGCTGACGATGATGATCGTCAGCCATTCGCGTAGTCCATAACCGGTTAGCAGCATCGGCTGCTTCGCCCGAGGTACTCGTTGCCGTTGGACACTCGATTATTCCGTTGCGCGTCCGATGAAGAAACCGACGAGTCCGCACACGATCGTGACGCCCAGTAACCCGCCCGCCCAAACGAGGAGGTTGCCGGCAAACATCGTCGCGAGTGCAGGGACGGCACCGGTCACGGCGACCGCCGCCATGATGAGCGTGCAGATCAGCGCGGCGAAGGCACCAATCATCAGGCCGACGCCGAGGCCCGACCACGAGCCCTCGTACGCTTCGACCATCATGGGCATCATCGCGACTCCGCCGCCCGAGGTCACGACATTGCCGCCGCTGTCAGCGCCAGCAGCGTCGAAAAGACCGCTCGCGTTTGCGGGAAGCTGTACGTCATCTTCGTTCTCGAACGCGTTCTCGATCAGCGCTGCGCCGGAGAGACTGTCGTCGTTTTCACGAGTGAGATCGAGCAGTCCGCTGCCTGAGCCGACGGTCTCGAGCGAGAGCTCACCCGAGCCACCCTTGCCGCCAGCCTTCGAGCCACCCTTGTCTTGTCCGTAGCGACTCGCGTCGAACGCGCTAATACCGGTTTCATCGCTGGAGTCGGGGGCAGGTTCGCGCTTGGCCGCGCTTCGGGCACCTGCCTTTGACCGGTCACTCGTGGAGTCGGCGAGGTCGATCCCCGACTCACCGAGCCGGCTGTCCTCAAGTGCGAGCGGAATCTCGCCGTCGCGATCGTCACCCGCGAGCAGGTTGATCTGCTCGACTTTGAACATGACGCGGTCGCGGTCGCGGAACTCCTGAATCTCGCCCTTCTTGGCCATCTCAAGGACAGCGTTGACCGTTTTTCCGAGCTTCTGAGCGGCTTCGTCCGCCGTGTAGAACATCTTGTTGGCCATAGGCCGTACGGTAACGGTTGCCGTGGACGCTGGGAAGGGGATACCCGACTGTTCGGCACCATCCAGACGTTCGGATCATGTACGGTCAAGCGTCGAGATCATGTCCGCACGTGATTCCAAGTTTGCTGCCGCCGTCGAGGCGTGGTTCGTTGACGCCCAACGCGAACTGCCGTGGCGTCGAGTCCGCAATGGCTACACGGCTCTCGTGAGCGAGGCCATGCTTCAGCAGACGCAAGTCGCGCGGGCCGTCGAACTCTACGAGCCGTTCATGCGGCGGTTCCCGACGGTCGGCGCCCTCGCCGAGGCCAGCGAACAGGAGGTGCTCGCCGCATGGCAAGGGCTTGGCTATTACGGCCGGGCTCGTCGGTTGCACGCGGCCGCGCGGGCGATCGCCGAGCGATTCGAAGGCGAGGTACCAGCAGATATCGACGCGCTGCGATCACTTCCGGGAGTCGGGCGTTACACCGCTGGCGCGATCGCGTCGATCGCTTTCGGAGCACGCGTTCCCATCGTTGATACGAACGTGGCGCGGGTGTTGATGCGCGTCGACGCTCGTGCCGGAACCTCGGCGAACCCTGAGAACGTCGAGTGGTGTTGGGAACGGGCAGCGCAGCTCGTAGAGGCGTGCACGAATGCGTCCCATTTCAACGAAGGACTCATGGAGCTCGGTGCGATAGTGTGCTCCTCGGCGGCACCGAAGTGCGATGTGTGTCCGCTCGCTCGCGCGTGTCGCGGCCGCGCCGGTGGTGATGCCGCTGCGATTCCCGCACCGGCGCCGCGAGCAGCTCGTCGACGCGTGTACCACCATGCTGTCGTACTTCGTCGCGGCTCGAAAGTCCTTCTCGTGCAGAGGGCCGCACGAGGGCTGTGGTCGTCCATGTGGCAAGTACCGACGATTGAGAGCGAGGCCGCGCTCGATGTCCACGCGGTCACCACCGCGCTCCCGGTGAGCGCCATGCGCGTCGCGCGATTGCGCGAGTTCACGCACATGACAACGCATCGCGAAGTTGTCTTCGTCGTCTATCGCGGCGAGACGCGATCCCGCAGCGGGACCTGGGTCGAAATCAGCGAAATTGCCGCGTTTCCGCTGTCGAATCCGATGCGAAAGATCGTGCGTGAAGCGATGGCCTGTTAACGCTCTAGTGTTAGGCCCGCGCCGCGATCGTTGTCGCCGTCGACGGATACGCAATGCGTCCGTGGTGAATCGCAGCGAGGCTCTTGATGAGCGAATCTTCGACGATCTTGAGCTCGGCGAAGGTGAGCGGACACTCGTCAAACTGTCCGTCGTCGAGCCGTTTCCGCGCCAGCGTCCGAACGAGATGTTCGATACGCCCGTGGGTTGGTTCGACGATCGCGCGCGATGCCGACTCGCTGGCATCGGAGAGCATGAGGATTGCTGCTTCCTTCGTTCGTGGCTTCGGTCCCGGATAGCGAAACTCGAATTCTTCGACCGAGTCCTCGCTCTCGCCTTTCCTCTCCGCTTCGGTACGGGCGCGGTGGAAGAAGTACTCGACGAGCGTCGTTCCGTGATGGCTCTCAATGAAGTGATGGAGCGGGCTCGGGAGGACGTACTCCTTCGCGAGTTCGAGTCCATCCTTCACATGGCCCACGATCACGAGCAGACTCATTGCGGGCGACAGGCGTTCGTGCTTGTTCGCGGCACCAAGTTGGTTCTCGACGAAGTACTCCGGCTTATTCACTTTACCGATGTCGTGATAGAGCGAACCTGCATACGCGAGTAGCCCATCCGCACCGATGGCATCCGCTGCGGCTTCGGCTAGGTTCGCTACTTGCAGTGAGTGGCTGTACGTCCCTGGTGCCCGCTCCTGCATCTGGCGGAGCAGCGGATGCCGCGGATCGCGAAGTTCTGCAAGCGTGAGTCCAGTCGTAATGTTGAAGAGCTTCTCGATCGACGGCAACACGCCGAGCACAAGGAAACCGATCGCGTATGCCGCTACCGCGCCGAGGAAGGCGTCACGCAGCGTCTGCGTCCACGCATTCGCCGAAAATCTCGTCTCGAACAGACCGAGCAGAAGGAAACCGATGAAGAGCACAATCGCGGTTCCGCCGCTGGCCCGCACGATCGTTGCGCGGTGACGTACTTCGCGCAACAGCGTCACGAGCGTGCCGCAACCGAGGAAGAAGACCAAGCACGTCGTCTCTTCGAGATCGAGCGTAATTGTTAGGAGTAGACTCTGGAGCGCGCCGACAAATAGCGCGAAGCGTTGCCCGTACGCGACTGCGGCGACCGCACTCACGAAGAGCGCGGCGGCAGCGGCGGTCGGGAGTGTGACAACCGGGAACGCGGAACTCGTGAGCGTCGCTAACGACGCGGGCACGACCATGAGCAGAAAGACGCTCGTCAGACGGATCGGGCTTCGACCGACGCGCGGCTCGTGGCGCACGGCGTAGAGCAGAATGAGAACTGCGACCGCAAGCCCGAATCCAAAACCGCCGCCGACCATGGCAAAGGTCTCGCGCCATGTGCGCAAGTCAGCCGCATTGTCGCCGCTCTGCTCGAGGCGGCGAAGCGTGTCGGCAGAGAGAACGTCGCCCTCAGCGACGATGACTTCGCCGCGCGGGTGCTTCTCCATCACCGGAGCGACCCGCGCTGCGGCATCCGCCGCTGCCCGCGAGGTGCGAGCGTCGTCGAACGAAATGGTGGGCCGAGGATCGCTAATCACCGCGGCCGCGACAACGTTGACGAATGGTTCGGGAAAACCAGCCTCGCGGACCAGTCGGGCAATGCCGCGACGAAAATCATCTTCAACGGGGCCTTCGCCCGGCGGCAGTTCGTGAGCGATTTCAACGCGCTTCGCCTCGGCGACTAACACCGGTGGTGTCGAGGCTCCTGCCGCGGCGACGGGCTCGGACGGTGGAGGCAATACGCGCCGCTCGCGAGTCGTCGCAAAGACTTGGTACTCTTGGCTCGAGACAATCGGTTCTTCCGACCATAAGAGTCCGATGAATCGCTCGGACCATTCGCGCCAAGACTCCGAAGCCGTCTTTGGGCCGCCGTACCGCTGCAAGTCCTTCAGCGCGGTTTGGGTGAGGTCGAAGCGGTTGACCAGTTCTGGCTCGATTGCGCTCAGCTCGAGCTTCTCGAACGTGGCGACGGGCAGACCCTCGATCGCAGCTCGCACCGACGAGAGGTACGCACCGTTCGCGACGTAGAAGCGCGGCGAAGCGCGGTGAGCGTTCTCGCGAGCCTCGGTCGTCGCTGTGAGATCTTCAATCGAGTACTCGCGCGGATTGATTCGACTATCAACTGCGAGTTGGCCCGTGAAGGCGCGCGACGCTTCGCGACTGAGCGTGATAAGCACTGTGATTGCGAGGGCGCAGCCGAAGGTGATCAAGAGCGTGGCGACGAGCTCGGGTCGGCGCAGCCAGTCGACAATCTCGGGGCTCGGGCGGGGCAGATTACGACGCAGCTCCTTACGACGTCGTTCTGACGTCGTTGAGCTAGTCTTGTCTGAGGATGGGCGGCCGAAGCCGAGCATGCAGTGCGAACAATGCCGCGTGCGGTGCAACCATTTGCCACGAGAAGCGCGAAGCACCTCATGACACGTGACTCACCGTTCCCCGTCAGGAGGACGGGCAACGCGGCGGGCGATCGGAACAGAATCTATCGCCTCTCGAGTCAGCGGCCTAGAGCCGCGGTCGTGACCGTTCGCGCGAATCACGAAAGTAGGTGATCGTTATTCGCCATTTGGCGCAGAAGGTGCATACCGCCCGCTCCGGCGAATCCCCCGGTCGATGGCTTGCTGGGTCCCACTGGACAACAGCCGACCGCCGCCGCACGCTGCGTCCGTGCGTGCTCACTGGATTTTGAATGTCGCTGGCGCTTTCTTCGTCGCTTGTTCGCCCACCACCGATCCCATCTCGGCGAATCGGCAACTTGGTCTGGGTGACGAAGGCGCGGTACGCGATTTCACGCCAGATGAAAACCGCGCGGCGCTCGCTGCAATGCAGTCGGCCGTGACTGGCGACGTCGAGCGACCGACGCCTGCGCTCGATGGCGTCCGGTGGCGCGATGTCCCCGAGGCCGCGCGCATCGCGGCGGACGCCATCGACCTCGCGATCGTGACGAAGAAGCTCGAAGGCGACACGTGGCGTTTTCAACTTGTGAGCGTGCGAAACGAGCCAGGCGAGTTAGTCGTCAAACGTCGCCCGCCGCCCGAGGTTGTCGCAGCAACTGTGCGCATCGGCACCTACGGACAGCGCGACGCCGACGCAGCGCGCTATCGCGACGAGTTCATGCGCGTGCTGAAGCTGCTGGGGAAGAAGAAGGCGTTTGAATGAGATAACGGAGAGCGGGGTTCGCGGTACGACGACTCCACGTGATCGGCACCCCAAATCAAGTCGGCAGATCGGTTCGCGCGAAGCGAGTACCGAGCCCTTGGGAAGTCGGGGAGAAGTTCAGGATTTCGTAGAGAGTTCGTGTCGATGATCGATATAACGGGGCAAGGTTCACATCCAAGGAGCTTTCAGATCATGGCAGCGCTCTCTCGCTCTCTCGCTCGTGATTGCGCTCGCCGCGAGCGATTCCGCCCACGCGGACACGTATCGTGTCCGCGATTACACGCCCGGAGTGTTGGGAGAGGACGGCTCGTCGTGGGCGAAGGCCTTCAACACGATTCAGGAAGCGCTCGACCGGGCCGAGGCTCACGACGGCGACGACATCATCTTCGTCGCTCGCTCGGCGCCGGGAACTGCATGGAAGCCCGGCCTAACAATTGGTGCGTGGGGTGCCTTGCCGAGTGGACAGCCGCTGCCCGTCCAGTTTTCGACGTTCACGATCAAGCCCGGCGTTCTGAGTGGTCACGTCAACCTTCGCGGCGGCTTCGCCTACGACGCGAACGGTGGTGCGGACGATTGGTTGGCGATGAACCCTCCGACGGTGTTGTCGGGTGATCTTGATGGCAACGACGTCGCTCCGACGGGGTTCGCTACAGTCGCGGCACTCGGCATCAACGGCCTCAATGCGTACCACGTCGTCTCGGTGCTTGATGTCGACGACAACACGGTCATCGACGACTTCGTCATCGAGCGCGGCAACGTCGCGCAGCAACCCGCCCCCGAGAACATGGTGGATCAGCGCGGTGGCGGCGGTGTGCTGCTGACATCGACGGCGCAAGGCCCACCCGGTGGGCTGTTTACGCCCGGAATCGCCCAACCCGTGATTCAGAACTGCACGATCCAACTCAACGCGGGTCGCCGGGGTGGTGGCTTCCTCGCGACGCGCACGAAGCCAGCAGCGTCGGCGGAGGAACCACTCCCGACGGTGAAGCTGCGGAACTGCACCGTGCGCGCGAACCTCGGTCTTGAATACGGCGGCGGGATCCGCGTCGAGAACGGAGGCATCGATGTCGCCGACTCGTTGATTGTCGACAACACCGCACAAACGTACGGTGGCGGCGCGTACGTGACAGCAATTCCGGACACCTTGCCACCGGTCGCGCAGCGCGCCAGCGCGAAGTTCGTTCACTGCACGATCGCAAACAACGTCTCAGGCGCATCCGGAGCCGGCATTTACTGGTGCAATCTCACGACACGAACGTCGAGCATCATCCTCGACAGTTCCATCATCGCACTGAACGGATCGGGCCCCTCGGATCAAACCAGCCAGTTCAGCGGCGAGTATGTAACGGCGACTATCAGCCATTGCGCATTTCCGATCACGTTTGCCTCGTCTCACATATACAGCTCCGAGATCTTCGACGTTCAAGATCCCTATTTCGATCATGCCGATATCAACACTCCAGTCCTCAATCGAACCTATCACGTGCATCCATGCTCGCCGATCAGGGATCGAGGAGAACCCATCGCCGCAAACCTGCCGCTCGATGGCAAGGATGTCAACCACAACGACATCACGATGGAGTTGCTGCCCGACCGCATTTTCATAGCACGCATTCTCGACAGCGATTCGGTCATCGGTGCGCGAACCGATATCGGCGCGCTCGAGCACACCGATACTCGCTGCCTCGGCGATGCGAATGTCGATGGCATCGTCGACGCAGCGGACCTTGCCCTCTTGCTCGGTGCCTGGAACTCGCCGCCGCAGTCGACGTCGCCGCCACCCTGCGATATTGCGTACGCCACGAACCCTCCGACTGCATGCTTGTGCGTCGACTGGGATCGTGACGGCTTGATCGGCGCAACTGACCTTGCCGTGCTACTTGGCGCGTGGGGTAACCTCTGCGCGCCATGGAATCCCCAGCTACCGGGCAACATGATGCAGAGCGGCGGCGAAGAATCTGAAGAAGCAATTGAACCTGAAATGACGCCGACCGACCTCGCGTGGCTCTTTGACTTTAGTTCAACCGATGAACTGGCAGAGTGGCTCGGAACGCTCACCCCGGAAGCTCGACTTGAGGTGCTGAGCATGTTGGGGGGTTCATGAGACATTCTCGAACCTCTTTCGCAGGAGAAGTGCTGGGTGGCATCGTGGCGGTTAGCTTTGGATTCACGACCGACGCGAGCGCCCAGTGCTCGTATGAACTCAGCGTCGTACCAAAGCCAGCCGAGTGGTCGTCGATGTCGCTGACCGACATGAACAGCTCGGAGGTCGTAGTTGGCAGCTTCAAAACTCCGGCAGTGCTGTCGAGTCGAGCGTTCCGCTGGGACGCCGTGAATGGCTATGTCATGCTGGCCGCGCCCCCCGGGATCTACGAATGGAGAGCGGAGCGCATCAACGATTCTGGCATGATTGCGGGTCACGGTAAGCTCAGCGGCATCGGAAATACGTATGAGCAAATCATTGTTTGGTCGCCCACTGGCGAGCCAACGTTAGTCCCGCCGCCGACACCGATTCACGGATACGACGTGAACGCGTTGACGAATACCGGCGTCGTCGGCGGATATACAGAAACGGGTGTGCCAGAACTTCTGCCATTCCAATGGAAGGATGGGCGTTTTTTGCCACAGCCGCCCGGAATCGCGGGCCTGCACGTGACGGTCAACGACCTCACAAGCGACGGTCGATTCGGCGGGAGCTGGGTCGACGCCAAGTTCACCGTCGGCGGCGCGTACCTCGCCGACCCGCGCGGACTGACGTTCGTAGAGGCACCCGAGGGTTACAACAACCCGGAGTTCGAGGAGCTCAACCGCGTCGGGCACGCGGCTCTCGTAGCGGTCGCGCCTCCGCAAAACTACCACACGTTTTTTTGGGTCGACGGCGTGATGACCGACCTCGGCGTCTGGCCCGGAATGACGTCGTGTTACGTCGGCGATATGAACGACCTCGATCAATTGGTTGGAGGATGTCTGAACGCGAATCCGCCGAACTTCGGGACCATGGGCTTTCTCTGGCAATCCGGAACGATGTACGACGTCGCCGCGCTCGCGGGGGTTCCGCCCGGCATTACCAACAAGGGCGCGATGCGAATACTCGACGACGGGCGGATGCTGGCAGTCCTAACCGGTTTTCTCAACGCAGTGAACATCGGCATCATGCGGCCCATCACCGACCCCGAAGACATCACCGTCGACTGCAAAGTCGACATGCACGACTTGCAATACGTATTGAGTCAATGGGGACCAGTCACCGAGTATTCGGTGCGTCGCGCCGACGTCGATGGCGACGGTGTGGTCGGGCCGTTTGATCTTGGTGCCGTGCTTGGAGGGTGGACGGCGCGGTAGGGACCGGGCTATTGCTTGCGCATAATGATGCCCCGAACCTGCGTCGCGATGTGTACGCCAAGCAGTTCATGCGCGGCCTCGTCGATGTGCACGCCGTCGAGTTCGCTGGCCTTCACAATCGTGCTCGAATCAAAGAATGAGGCCCCGCATGTCGCGGCGATCGTCGCGTACGCGCTTGCGAGACCACGCGACGTTTCCGCAGCGCCGCGGAAGAAAAGCTCCATCGCACCGAGGGGTTTCTCAACTGGCGGCGGCGCAACGAGAAGGAACTTCGGCGCACTGCCTTCCACGCCGCAGCCGCTGCGCTGCATCTCCATCAAGAGCGAGTAGCACGACAGAGCGACGTCGGGCACCGAACGCCGATACGTTGCGATCGTGTCGTTCACGCCAAGCAGGACGATCACCACTGAGAGTGGTGCGTGAGTTTCAAGCAGCATCTGTGCGACCGATCGAGCGGACCGCATCGGAAAGAGCCAGCTCTCTGTTGCAACAGTCCGACCGCAAAGCCCCTCTTCGATAACGCGGGCACCGCCGGTCAACGTGCGATTCAGCTCACGTTGGAGCACGCCGGGCCAGCGCACGTGATACGGAAAGCGTGAGCCATCCCGCGGGTTCTGTCCCCACGTGAGCGAGTCGCCAAGGCAGAGAACCGAGGGAGCATCGAGAACGTTTTCAGGCGGAATTGGCATCACAAATACTGGCTGCCAGCGGTGGCACGAGACGCTAACCGACGCAGCTCATCGCGCCGCTTCAAGCATGCGCGCCGCACGAAGTAGTTTCGCCTCCGCGAACGCTGGAGCCTGAAGCTGCAAGCCAATCGGAAGTCGTTTGTCGCCGACGGACACCGTTCCGCCCGGGATAGAAATCCCACAGATGCCAGCGATATTCGTGTTCACCGTGTACACGTCACAGAGATACATCGAGAGCGGATCGCTTTTCTTTCCGATCTCGAAGGCGGGCGTCGGCGAGGTTGGACCTAACAGCACATCGCAGTGTTCAAACGCGCGGTCGAATTCATCCTTGATGAGCCGCCGCACTTGCAACGCACGCTTGTAGTACGCGTCGTAGTAGCCGCTTGAGAGCACGTAAGTTCCGATCATGATGCGTCGCTTGACCTCGGCACCGAATCCTTCAGCGCGGCTCTTGGCGTAAAGATCGAAGAGATCTTCGCCAGGTTCGAGCTTCGCACGGTGTCCGTAGCGAATGCCATCGAATCGAGCGAGGTTGCTCGACGCTTCCGCAGGCGCGATGACGTAATAGGTCGAGATGCCGATGTCCGTGAGCGGCAAGTCAATGTCGACAATGCGCGCGCCGAGTGAACGGTACGTCGCGATCGCTTTCTCGACCGCGGCGTTGACAGCCGGATCATTCGCGGTGCTCACGTACTGCTTCGGAAGTCCGACGCGCAGGCCCTTCAGCGGCTCGTCGAGTGTGGTCAGGTAGTCGTCGACAGGTTCGTCAGCGCTGGTTGAATCGTGCTTGTCGTAACCAGCAATCACCTGCAATACCGCTGCCGCGTCGCGCACGGATCGCGTCAACGGACCGATCTGATCGAGGCTCGATCCGAATGCAACCAGACCGTATCGACTCACACGGCCGTAGGTCGGCTTCAACCCGACAATGCCGCAGAGTGAGGCTGGTTGACGGATCGATCCGCCGGTGTCAGAACCGAGCGCGAAATCGCAGAGTTCCGCTGCGACAGACACGGCGCTGCCGCCCGACGATCCGCCGGGAACGCGCGATTCGTCGTGGGGATTTCGCACGACGCCGAAGGCGCAGTTTTCCGACGACGAGCCCATCGCGAATTCGTCGAGGTTAGTCTTACCGAACACGATCGCGCCAGCGCTGCGCAGGCGCTGAATGACGGTCGCGTCGTATGGCGATCGGTAGTTCGCGAGCATTTTCGACGAGCAGGTCGTCTTACCTTCGGTCGTCGCGATGTTGTCTTTCACGGCGACGGTGAGGCCGGTGAGCAATCCCTTCGGCGGCGCGCGATCGACAGCCTCGGCACGGGCGAGCGCGAGCTCGTCGAAGACCTCGCGGTACGCGTTCAGGCGCGGATTGCGAGCTTTCACGCGTGCGAGAATCTCGACGACGCTCGCCTTTGAAGACGCTCGACCAGCTGCGATGTCAGCGGCGTGACGAATCCGCTCCGATGGTGCGGTCGAAGTTGTTGTGGTCGCGGAAGTCATTACGCGATTCCCTCGCCAAGGACCTTGGGCACAGCGAGATAGCGACCTTCAACGGCAGGGGCATTCATTAGGAGATCTTCGATCGGCATGGGCGCGGTCGGGACGTCGTCGTCCAAGCGATTCGTCATCTTGGCAGCGTCGCTCGATGCGAACGGGTGCGCCATCGGCTCAACGTCGTCCACGTTGACTGCGTTGAGCTGCGAGATGTGTCCGAGAATCGCTGCAAGTTGCGTCCCGTACTGCTCGACCTCGTGCTCATTGAGACGTAGGCGCGCAAGCTTCGCGACGTGACGGACGGCATGGGGAGTCAGCGACTCTGGCGTTGACATGTACAAACGGTAACAGGACATCGTTTCGCCGGGGCGACTCCGGGGTGCCCTACACTCGTGACTTTTCGCCACTCGAGTCCGCAGAGCGAGTGCGACCGTTACTGCCGCGGCATCACCGCCCTCCATCATGAACGACACTCGCTTGGTCACGCTCTCTCGGTTTGTCCGCACGTTGGTTGGTATCGCCGCCCTTGCGATTGGAATCGCGATCACGTGGGCGCTCGTCCGCACGCGCCCCGAACCTGCCGCGCGACCGCCTGCTGCCGAGGCGATCCCGGTTGCCGTGGTCCAGACGCTCGACGCGCCGGTCGGGCGGCGATGGAAGGGTTACGGAACAGTGCGGGCTATCAACAGTGCAGACGTGCCCGCACGTGTTGGTGCGACCGTCGAATCGTTAGCTGACTCGTATCGCGAGGGCACGCGCGTCGACAAGGGCGAGCTGTTGCTGGTTCTTGATGACAGCGACTTTCGGCGGCAACTACAGATCACCGACGAGGCGCTCGCAGCGATCGATGCGCAACTCGCGCTTCTTGCGATCGACGAAACGACAGCGACGGACTCGGTGAAACTTGCTGAAGACGACGCGCGTTTCGCTCACGCCGACATCGAGCGCGCTGAGAGTGCGCGACGAGATTTGGCGCTCAATGACCGTGAAGTCGATCGCCTTCGGCAGATTGCAATTGCCGCAGATCGTTCCCTCATCATGGCCCGGGAGACGCGACAGAAGTTGCCAGCCCGCAAACTTCTTCTGAATGCAGAACGGGCTCGGCAAGTCTCGCTCAAAGAACTCGCGCAGCTCAACGTCGATCGCTGTCGTATTGAGAGTCCGCTCGTTGGTGTCGTACAGATTGCCGACCGCGAGATCGGCGAGATGGTCCAATCGGGCGCGCGGGTCGCCCGGGTCGTTGGACTGGACAAGCTTGAAGTCGAGATCTTGCTTCCGGCGAGTGCCCGGGAATCGCTGCGACTCGGAGACATCGCGTCGATCTTGCCCGATCGCGCCGAGGCCCGACCGTTCGAAGCGCGCATCTCACGGATCGCACCTGAAGACGATCCACTCACGCGGACGATGAGCGCGTACGCCGAGATCAGCCCGACACCGAACTCCGAGTCCAGACCGCGGGCAGGGCTCTCACCCGGACTTTTTGTTACCGCGGAAATCGCGTGCGCGGCAACCGGCGTGCGCACGCTAGTGCCGCGACGTTCGATCAACGAGGGCCACGTCTTACTCGTCGAAGGCGGACGCGTGCATCTCCATGAGATCGCGGTCGACTTCTATCTCACCGGCGCACCCGAAGGCGCTCCGATCGACGATCGCGAGTGGGCTGCGCTTCGCACCGCGCTCCCCGCGGGCACGATCGTTGTTCTCGACGGGTCGCGACGTTTGAGTGATGGAGCACGCGTCGTTGGCGAAACTGCGGCCGCGAGAACCGCGTCGCGCTCAGGTGCCCCTGAGTCGGCTCGGGAGGCGGCGCGATGAGAGGGCTGGTCGAGTTTGGCGTCAAGCGAACCGTTGTCATCAACCTGCTGACAATCGCGATCATTGCTGCTGGCATCTCATGCCTGTTCTCGCTGCGGCGCGAGTTTTTCCCCGAAGCGAACCCCGATCAGGCGCTGATCGCGATCGCATATCCGGGGGCGTCGCCGCAAGAAGTCGAAGAGGGGATGGCGCGGAAGATCGAAGACGCCGTCGCCGACCTCGATGGCATCAAGCGCATTCGTTCGAACTTGGCGGAAGGCGGCGGGACGGTTCTTGTCGAGTTGCGGCAGGGGACAAGCGCGCGGAAAGCGGTCGACGACATTCGCGTCGCCATTGACGGCCTGCAAGATCTGCCCGAAGACGCTGAGCGCATTCGCGTCACGGAGCTTGAGCCGAATCTGCCCGCGATTTTCGTTTCGGTCTTCACCGACGAGGGCGAGGGCCAGGCGAGCGAAGGCGCGCTCAAGCGCGCGATTCGTGACGTCGCCGACGATCTTCGCGCGCTGCCGGGCATGGGAAACATCGTGACGGTGGGCACGCGCAAGTATGAACTCGGCATAGAAGTCAATCCGTTCGAACTAAAGCGCGCTGGCATCAGCTTGGCGCAAGTCTCAGACATCGTGCGAGCGTGGATGGCTGAAGTGCCAGCGGGCACGCTGCGTACGCCTGAAGCGAGTCTTGGTGTGCGCACACTCGGAGTGTCGGAGACCGCCGAGGCAGTTCGTCGCATTCCGCTCAAGGCGACGACCGGCGGGCAGCTCCTAACAATTGACGAAATCGGAACTGTCCGCGAAGGATTCGCCGACGACCAACTTGTGCGCCGATTCAACGGCAAACCGTGCGCGAGCTTGATCGTCTTCAAGAAGGGCGAAGAAGACGCAGTCAAGATGGCCGAGCTGGTCCGCGGCTACGTCACGGCAAAGCGCGGCGAGCCGTTCGTGGATTCGTGGCAGAACCGCCTATTCGGCTCAGATCGCAAGACCGGCTACGAGGCAGGGCTCGCATCGACGGTCGTCATTCCGGGCGAGATCCGCTTTCACAACGACCTCGCCCGCATCATCGAGGGGCGACTCGATCTGCTTACGCGGAACGCAATTCAAGGGGCACTGCTTGTGCTCCTTGTGATGGTCCTCGTCATGAACGTGCGAGCTGCGGTGCGGGTCATGAGCGGCATCGTGGTCGCTGTCGCTGCCACGCTCGTCTTGATGAAGTTCACTGGCACCACGCTAAACCTCATCACGATGTTCGGACTGCTCATCGTGATCGGCATGCTCGCCGATGACGCGATCGTGGTGAGCGACAACATCTTGGCGCACTTCGGCCGGGGCAAATCGCCGGACCAGGCGGCAATCGATGGAACGACAGAGATCTTCTGGCCCGTCGTCGGTACGGTCTTGACGACGATCGTCGCGTTCGTGCCACTGGCGTATCTCGGCGGCCGGTTCGGCGAACTGCTTTCAGCGCTGCCGATCGTCGCCTCGGTAGCGTTAGGTTCAAGTCTTCTCGAAACGCTCGTAATTCTCCCCAATCACATGGCCGGGGTGCTGCGCAAGATGCAACGCCCGTCCCGTGGCAGATTCATCACGCAACGGTGGCGCCGCTTCGAGGAGTGGCGCGAACGGCGCGTCATGCCTTCGGTTGAAGCCCGCTACGCCGCGGTCGCGCACTGGTGCCTCGATCGGCGCTACCTCACCTCTGCTGTCACGCTCGCGGTGTTAGTCGTCAGTATCGGTATGGTCGCCGGTGGCCGTGTGCCATTCACGTTTCTGGCAGCCGATGACACTGAGACGCTGATCATCGACCTACGGCTGCCGATCGGTTCGCCGCTGGATTCAACGTCAGCAGTGGTGCGCCGTTTCGAAGAAGCCGCAAGAGCGCAGCCGGAAGTGAGCGCGGTCAATACAACGCTTGGGCAGAGCGCGAACTTTGAAACTGGTGTTCCTGACGCCAGCGCGACGCACGTCGCCCAGCTCTTTCTCGAACTCGTTCCGGTCGAAAACCGCGACCGTCGATCCGGTGAGGTCGTCACCGCAATTCGCGCGGCTGCCGGAAGTACGAATGACGTGGAAGAGATGCGAATATCGGAGATCACCGGCGGCCCCGCGGGCGCTGACCTGACCTTTGAGGTGCGCGGCGACGACCCGGAACTCATTCGCGCCGCAGCTGTTGAGCTCAAGTCGGCGATGTCCGAGTTCGAGGGCGTCTTCGATGTCACCGATGACGACTACTCATCGCAACGCGAGCTGCGGATCTCGCTGCGACCGGCTGCTGCCGCGCTTGGCTTCTCTGTTGCCGACGTAGCGCGCCAAGTGCGCGGCATGCTGTTTGGACTTGAAGCTCATGTCTACAGCGAAAATCGCGAGGACATCAAGGTGCGCGTTCGCCTCGACGAAGCGGCGCGCTCGCGCGTCGATTCGATTGAGGGTCTGTGGATCACGACCCAGCGCGGCCAACTCGTTCCGTTGAACGAAGTGGCGACGGTCAGCGAAGGCACGGCATACTCGGTGGTGCGGCGCATTGATCGGCAGCGCACGGTGACGGTCACCGGCGACTGCGGTCCCGGCACGAACCCGGAAGAAATCACGCGAGCCTTGCAGCCGACGATAGATCGGCTCTCGGCGCAGTTTCCGACGTTGTCGCTGCGTGAAGGCGGACGGCAGAAGGATCTCAATGAAGCGCTCGCGACGCTTCCACTCGCGTCGTCGGCGGCGCTGCTGCTTGTGTACGTGATTTTGGCATGGCTCTTCTCGAGTTACCTGCAGCCGTTAGCGGTGATGCTCGCCATACCGTTCAGCGTGATCGGCGTCATCTGGGGTCACTGGTTGCTCGGATACGACCTGACGTTTCTTTCGGTCATCGGATTTGTCGCGCTCGCAGGCGTCGTCGTGAACAACTCGCTGATCTTTGTTGAATTCTCGAACGCGGCGACGCGCCAAGGCATGCGCCTCGACGACTCACTGGTGGCGGCGGGACGACAGCGGCTCCGGCCGATCTTCTTGACTACTGTGACGACCGTCTTCGGACTGCTTCCGCTCTTGCTCGAGCAGTCGTTCCAGGCTCGATTCTTGATTCCCATGGCGATCGCGATCACTGCGGGTTTGGCGAGCGCCACGGTGCTCACGCTATTCTTACTTCCGGCGCTCATCGTCGTCATCGATGACTGCAAGGAAGTGCTGCATCGGTTGTGGTTCGGCACGTCGCGTGCCGCGCGAAGCAAAGTGCTCGAGGGCACCATCGCCGTCAAGTGACGCAGCTACACTCGTGCGATGGACGAGAAGAGCGCGAAGATGGACGCCGGTCCAGTTGTCGGCATCGACCTCGGCGGAACGAGTATGTCGATAGGTGTCGTCGATGCGCGCGGGCACGTTTTGGGTCGCGCGAAGCGCAAGACCAAGGCGTCGCTTGGACGCGATGCGGTGATCGCGAGAATTGTTGAAGGTGTGAGCCGAGCGTGCGATGACGCGAAGGTCGCGCTTGCGGACGTATACGCGGTCGGCATTGGCGCGCCGAGCGGCATCGACGTTCCAAACGGCGTCGTTATTCGCTCGGGGAATCTAGGCTGGGAGAACCTACCGCTCCGAGCGATCCTGCGCGACGCGCTCGGTAAGCCAGTTGTGCTCGACAACGACGTGAACGTTGCAGCGTGGGGCGAGTTTGCCGTCGGAGCCGCGAAGGGCCGCGAGCACGCGTTGGCGGTCTGGGTCGGAACCGGCGTTGGTGGCGCGCTCGTCCTCAATCGGCGCTTATTTCACGGCACGTTTTGGACGGCAGGCGAGATTGGACAAACGATCGTGACGCAGAATGGCGCGCCTGGCGCGACGACGCTGGAGCAGCAGTGCAGCAAAGTGGGGATCTCGATTTCGTTGCGGCGCCTGCTGCCGTTCCATCCAGACTCGGCGCTGCACATGATTCTGAAGGAGCGCGAAGAACTCGCCGCGAGCGAGCCCATGAGTAACTCATCGGTCGCGACGGCGTATCACGGGGGCGACGAGTTGACGACAATGGTGGTCGAGCACGCCGCAGACACGCTTGGACTGGCGATCGCGAACTGGATCACCATGCTCGCGATCGATATGGTCGTCTTGGGCGGCGGCGTCACGGAGGCACTGAACGCGCCATTCGTGAAACGTGTGCGGAAGAGCTTCCAGCACCATGTCTTTCCAGACGTTTGTCGAGGGTGCGACATTGTAACCAGTGTGTTAGTCGACGATGCTGGTGTGATCGGCGCGGCGATGCTTGCGCGGGCTCGGCTCGCGGAGGAGGTGCGTGGTGGTATTCATTCGTGATGTCGTTGGAGCTATCGATGCGATCGCTCCGTTCTCGTTGGCGGAACCGTGGGACAACGTCGGGCTACTCATCGGTCGACCAGATGCGCCCGCGACGAAGGCGCTGCTCACAATCGATCTGTCGCTGGACGTGGTCGACGAAGCCATCGCGCTCGGGTGCGATGTCGTCATCGCGTATCACCCGCCACTCTTCCGACCGATCAAGCGCATCGTCGCGTCGTCGCCGGGCGAGCGAGCGATCCTGACACTCATCGAGCGGGGAATCGCAGTCATCTCGCCGCACACGGCGCTCGACGCGGCACCGGGCGGATTGAACGACTGGATCGCTGCGGGAATCGGCGCGGGTGATGTCCGCGCGCTCCAGCCTCACGCCAGCGTGCCGGCGACTGAAGAAACGAAGATCGTCACCTACTGCCCAGCCGGGTCAGTCGAGCGACTTCGCGATGGTCTATCGACGATCGGTGCAGGACGAATCGGCGCTTCCGAACGCTGCTCATTCGAGATCGCAGCGACCGGCACAGCGGCACCAGCGGAGCGTCCGGGTCAACTCACGCGGACCGATCACGTGCGGCTCGAGATGGTGTGTCCACGGTCCGCGCTCGCGCTCGCGATCGAGACGATTCGCCAGTTTCATCCGCACAACGAGCCCGTGATTGAACTGCATGCACTTGAGAAGCGACCGGAGCGTGGCTGCGGCGCCGGACGTCGCTTGACGCTTGATGCACCACTCCCGATCGAGAGTATTGCCGCGCGGCTGCGCGAGCTGTTCGGCGTCACGGCGCTGCAGTTCGCGCGTGCCGACGGCGCGCCAGCGCTGCATACGACCGTTGGTATCGCTGCTGGCTCGGGCGCGTCACTCGGCGACGCAGCTGTCGCGCAGGGATGCTCGCTCTTTGTGACCGGGGAATTGAAGCACCACGAGGCGCTTTCGCTCGCCGGGCTCGGCTGCTCCGTGCTCCTGGCCGGACACACAAACACTGAGCGTGGCTATCTACAGACGCTCGCGACGGTGATAGAGTCGCGGCTAAAAGGCTTTTTGTGCGTCGTTTCATGCCGCGATCACGATCCCTTCACGAATCTTTGACGAAACTGCTCAACGAAATTCTTCGATAGAGAAGTCGGAATCTTCTGGTGTACACGTCACGCGGAATTATGATTCCGCAGATCACCAGTGACGGGTCACCGACGCTTCGCCCGCGCCAGCGGGGAGGCAACGGCAGGATTGACCCCGAATGGGCTCAGGAGGAGCTTCGTGCCGGCAAAGGCTAGACGCGAGACGGGCCGGATCGATTCGCAAGGAACATCTCGAGCTAACGAGCGCGTGACTGTTCCCGGCAACCGAGCCACCGGCGCTACCAAGTCGCCTCAGTTCGAAACGCACCGGAACGGCGCTGCCGAGCCTGTTGAAGTGCGCAAGCACTTCGTGCTCGACACGAACGTGCTGCTGCACGATTCGAACGCGATTTTCAAGTTCGAGGAACACGAGGTCGTCATTCCGCTGACGGTCATCGAAGAACTCGACAAGTTCAAAAAGAACAACGACGAGACGGGGCGCAACTCGCGTGCTGTCATTCGCGCGCTGGACAAACTGCGAGCGAAGGGGCCGCTGTTCGAAGGCGTGACTTGGAACGAACAGGGTGGATCAATTCGCATCGACCGCTGCGATGCGATCGCCGCCCGAGGGTTGCCCTCGGCGCTTGACCTTCAAGTTGCGGACAACCGGATCCTCGCCGTCGCGCATGCACTGCACGCGAACGGGCGACGCACGATCTTCATCTCGAAGGACATCAACGCTCGGGTGAAGGGCGACGCGCTCGGAATTCCCAGCGAAGACTTCGAGCACGATCACGTCAACACTGACTGGCTTTACACGGGCTACGTGTTGATGACCGTGCCCGGCGCGGTCATCGACGACCTTTACAACGAGCGCCAGCTCGATCTCTCGGCAATTGTGGGTCGTCCAGCTCGCGCGCCAAACGGTGCCGAGCTTCCGGCGCTTGATCCGATTCCGAATCAATTTGTAGTGCTGCAAAACGAGGACGACGACTCGCACACCGGGCTCGCTCGCATCCTTGCTGATACTGGCCACCTCATTCCGGTGACCGGCCCGCGCAAACCCGTCTATGGCGTGATGGCGCGCAATCTTCAACAGACGATGGCGCTCGATCTCTTGCTCGACGACGAAGTGAGACTCATTTCACTCATCGGACCGGCAGGCACCGGAAAGACCTTGCTCGCGCTCGCGGCCGGATTGCAGAAGACGCTGAAGGAAGAGCGCTACGACAAGCTGTTGACCGCGCGGCCGATCATGCCGCTTGGGCGCGACATCGGATATCTGCCGGGCGATAAGGACGAGAAGCTCTCGATGTGGATGCAGCCGGTGTTCGACAACTTGGCGTATCTGCTCTCGACCCGCGGAAGTCATTCATCGGGCGACGCTGATAGTCGCAGCGCCGAGCAGCGTATGGATCAACTCATGACGACCGGCAAGGTCGTGCTGGAGCCGCTCACCTACATTCGCGGTCGCAGCCTCCCGCATCAGTTCTTCGTCGTCGACGAAGCCCAGAACCTGTCCCCGCACGAAGTGAAAACGATCGTGAGTCGCGTCGGCGACGGCACGAAGATCATTCTCTGCGGCGACATCCTTCAGATCGACAATCCGTATCTCGATAGTGCATCGAACGGACTTTCGCACCTGATCGAGCGGATGAAGGGCCAGCGCATTGCTGGGCACGTGACGCTCACGAAGACAGAGCGAAGCGAGCTGGCGAGTTTGGCGGCGGAGATTCTGTGAGAGGGAGACAGAGGAGTTCACGCGGAGGCGCGGAGGACGCGGAGAAGATGACTTAGAGTCGGCTCCGAAAGTTCGCGTCTGGCGGGTGTCGCCGCTCCTCTCCATATCGTCAAATACTGATCGGCGCGTGGATCGCGCAATGCGTCGTGCTGACGGTCCGCGCGGGCGGGCGCTTGTGGCTCTCCGTCGGCGAATACAGCCTGTGGCGAGTCTCGTGGCGCGAATCGTGTTTCGCCGCGACGGGCGTTGGCTGGTCGCATGGAACGTGCGAGCTGCGCTCGCGCTGCTCAGCCTCGGCACGCTGCCGCACTTCGATGGCTTCATCGCCAGCTAGAACGTCGCGCATTGGCGTGAGGTACTTGTTCGGGCACTGGACCGCGACTGAGTTGGCGCCGATGCAGCCGCTCTCATTCCGCCACATTTCATCAGGCGCGCCGCACCTGGTTTTCGCGATCGTCGAGGGGCATCCGGGTCGTCTGGCGACTCGGCGATCGCCCCTCGATTTGAAGGGTCCTGAATTTCGGAACGAACCGCGATGCAACCAAAGGCTCACATTCACTGGCTTCTGATGGGAGCGCTCACCACTGCGATCGCTGCCGCTGCGTTCGCAGACACACTCACGCTCAACACGACGAACCCGACTGGCGGCGGAGAATACGGCGACAGTGTCGCCCTCATCGGCGACATCAATGGTGACGGGTATCCCGACGCTATGGTCGGCGCGCCGGACGAAGACATCGTCGGCACGACCGAAGCTGGCCGCGTCTACATCTACAGCGGCAAGACTGGCGCTCTGATCCGGACCCACACGTCACCCTCGCCCGAGGTGGTCGGCTGGTACGGCGAGGTGTGCCTTGGGCTCGGCGACATCAACGGCGATGGCCGCGCCGATTACGCCATCGCGGCTCCGAATCAAGGAGCGGGTGTTGAAGGCGATCTTTATGTTTACTCCGGTTTGAGTGGCGCGCAGATCTATCACTTGAACGGTTGGTACTACCGCACGTTCGGCGAACTCGCACTCGTGCCCGACTGCACGGGAGATGGTTTTCCAGAACTCGCGATCGGCTACTCAGGCTCGGGAAACTACGCCAATGTGCGCGTCTATCAAGCAAAGAATGGAGTGCTGTGGAAGACGCTTACGAGCCCAATTCCCATGGGCGATCCGAGCTCGTTCGGTGTAGCGGTCGCTGGCATCCCCGACGTCACTGGCGACGGCAAGGGCGATGTCGCAGTCGGCGCGCCTGGGGCAGAGCCGGGATCGGCGCCGAGCGGCGCTGGACGTGTGTACGTCTTCAATGGCGCGACCGGTGCGCTGTACGACACTATCATCTCGCACGACGAGCAGACGCTCGGCCGATTCGGTTCAGCGGTCGCGGGCATCATCGACGTCTCGGGCGATGGCAAGGGTGACATCGTCATCGGTGCCGACAATGAGAAGGCCGATGGAAGCGCCACGAACGCGGGGCAGGTGCACGTGCACTCCGGCGCGACTGGTAATTGGATTCGCACGCTGAACAGCACTGATCCAACGAGTAATGGCGACTTCGGCGCAGCGATTGCGATCTCGGGCGATCTGACCGAGGACGGCAAACAAGACATTCACGTCGGCGCGGCCTTCGAGACCGTCTCGGGAACCGAGTCGGGACGCGTCTACGCATTCTCTGGCGCGACCGGCACGCTCATCTGGACGCGCAACGCCCCAGGCTCGACTGCGGAACGATTCGGCGACTCACTCGATGCTAGTCAAGACATCAACCAGGATGGACTCCCGGACCTGATCGTCGGCGCTCCGAGCACCGATGTCGGGTCTGATGCTGCCGCTGGCCGCGCATTTATGTATCGCACGCTGAAGAACGATGGCTGCGAGAACATCTCGGCTCCGCCGATTCCGGTCACGAATGGCACCTGGGACTTCACGACGGTCGGTGCCGGAACGACTGGTCCCGCCGAACCTGAGTGCCTTTCATCGAATGACGACCAAGTGAATTCCGACGTCTTCTACTCGTACGTGGCGACGTGCAGTGGCACGCTCACAGTTTCGACCTGTGACGACGCAGATTTCGACACGCGCATCGCGATCTACCAAGGTTGCGGATACACGTTCAACGGATTCTTCTTCCCCTGCAACCTCAACACGATTCTCGCGTGCAACGACGACTACTCCGGCTGCGCCGGGTTCACATCGTTCGTGCAGGTTCCGGTGACGGAAGGCAACTGTTACCGGTTCCGCATTGGTGGTTTCGAAACCGCTCAGGGCTCGGGAGTTTTCCATGTGAGCTGCGCGCAGAGTTGCTTGGGTGATATCAACGGTGACGGCAAGGTCGACGCGGCCGATCTCGCGGTGCTGCTCGGCCAGTGGGGGCAGAACGGGTCGGCGGACTTGAACAACGACAACATCGTGAATGGCGCTGATCTCGCGAGTATGCTTGGCGCGTGGGGTAACTGCTAAGTCATCACACAGAAGCTGCGGATCGCCGCAGAACACGGTGTTCGCGCTTGCAATCGTTGGAAGTGAGTACACCGTGGGGGAGTCGGCCCGTTCTTCGCCATAGCGGTGGCAAGGACGGGCCGGCTTCTTTTTTTTGGGTTCTTCCGGCGCTTTGGCGGGGTTGACGGCGAGCGAGCGCTCCGGGTGCCTGTCGGGCAGCGCGAAGTCGCAGGTCGGTTCCACTACCGACCAACGTTGCGGCGCTCAATCTCGGCCCGGTTGCCCCGACCTGTATCCGTAGCGGATCGTCCGCTGCTGATGCGATCAGCGCTGTCGTACTAGTGACAGGAGTCAGGACACTAGCAGTCCGTGGCGAAAGTGCTTCGGTAGCGAGAACGAGGATGCTGGCTCAGATGCCCAACTGTAGAGTGGGAGCCGCGACGCAGCTTTATCCGCAAGATACGGCAAGTCGCGGCGACGCCGCAGCTACCCAATATTGGGCGCTAACAACCTCGTTCGTAGCCCGAATGACTTTCGCCACGGGCTGCTCGGTCCCATCCGTTCAACGACGGGAATAAGCGGACGGCGTTCTTGACGATGTCGGTCGTCGCGGAACACAACGGCTTCTCGATCGCCGCGACAGATGTGGAAGTCATGGACGCGATTCTGTCGCTCGCGTCCCGGGCAATGTCAGAGTCGTAACTCGTGAGCTGGGTTTCGGCGCGGCTGATGAAGCGCGGGCGGTCTGGTTCCGCCTAGCGATCTGCGAGCTGTGCTGCCCACGCGGCGTAGGTCGGCATGAGCAAGTCGTTAGGCCGACGGCTTTCGTGCCATGGCCAATCGGAGAATGTCGTTTGCGCGGCGGGCGAGCACGGCGATCGGGAGTCCAAGAACCGCGCATCCCGCGAACTGGACTGGCCCCGAAACGGTGGACACGAAGACACAACGGCCACACTCACTCGAATGCATCTCAGCGGTCAGCGCTTGCGCGCTGAATGCTCGACTAAAACGTCAGTCCGAGGAGCGTCGTGCGCCTTGTGGCCGCCTAAAACTGCCGGGTCGGCGCATGGTTGCTCTCCAGAATGCTCCCGCGAGGCGAGCGCGGCTCCTGTCCGCGAGCGCCGTGCATCTGCCCTCGCGGAAGCGCGACAGCCACTTGTATGCGCTCTTGCGCGAGACGCCGACGAGACGCGGGGCCTCGGCGGCAGACGCGGCATGATCGACCACTAGATCCACCAGACGATGACGTTCAGACACGGCACATGTTTCCTTCCGCGGCATGCCGAGAGGATCGGCTGCGGCCGTGCGCCTGTCAGCCATGTGACCGGAACGTACCGCTGACGTCCCCCCGCCCACCATCGCGAGGCGCGATGGTCCCCCTCCCCCAATGCAGAGCATTGGGGGAGGATGCAGGCGGACTAACACGCGGGCCGTAGGACGCCGCCGCATCCTCCCCCAACGATTCGTTGGGGGGCGGGGGACGGCGGCGAAGCGAAGCGCAGCCGTGGTGGAGGGGGTGCGCCGCCTGACTGGACTGGCCCCGAAACGTTGGACACGAAGACACAACGGCCACACCCACTCGAATGCATCTCAGCGGTCAGCGCTTGCGCGCTGAATGCTCGACTAAAACGTCAGTCCGAGGAGCGTCGTGCGCCTTGTGGCCGCATCTGGAGTTGGCGGGTCGGGCGCAAAGGTGTGTCCGCGATGCGTTCCCCACGCAGCAGCGGTTTTGGCCGCCTAACTAGTGATTAACCCACACCGAGCGGGTACGTGCGCGGTATTAGGCAGGTCAGTCTAACACCGCAGCCTATTTCCGTCGGGAACGGCTAACCGCACGAAGAGTACCGAGCTGTGAGACCGGTGCTCGTACTGGACTGGTGCCACCAACACGGCGACTTCGACGACGGACTGTTCCGCGCGAGTCTGCCTCCCATCGAGCGACGTCACGTCACACCGTCGATCGTCGGACTCGACCACGGCGGTGCGCGTCCGACCGTCGGATTTCACCGTGGCAGTCGAGCGCCCACTTCAGGCAGTCCGTTCCAGCCGAACACGCCACCGCGCCTACATCCGCGCGATTGCCCACTCGCGCGCGGCGCGCACGGCGTCCGTCGTCTTGCCGGGATCTTTTCCGCCTGCTTGCGCCAGGTCGGGCTTTCCGCCGCCACTTCCGCCGCAAGCCTGAGCTGCGGCCTTCACCCACTCGCCAGCTTTGAGTCCCTTCGCGATCGACGTTTGCGGGCATGACGCAGCGATCGAAACCTTACCGTTGGCTTCGTCGGGCGAAAGGAACATCGCTGCAATCTCCGGTCGCTTCGCGCGAACCATGTCGAGGGCGACGAGGAGGGCTGCGTTGTCGGCGCTTTCGAGCACCGCAACGAGCGGACCGTCGCCGTGATGCTCTATCACCCCGCGGGCTTGCGTGACAACCACGTCGCGCGTCGCGCCTTCCGATTGCTTTCGCAGCGACTTCGCGCGCTCACGAAGCGGGTCGAGTGCGTGCTCAATTCGGCGCTTCGCTGTCGCCGAGAGCGTGAGCTGCTCGACCGACTTTGAGAGTTCGGTCCATTCGCTCGCGAACTCTGCGTCGCTGAGTTTGGCGGCAGCATTCGCGCGGCGCTCGCAGTCGGCGGCAGTTGCCTCGGCGGCGAGCGCAGCAACGCCGGTGATTCCCGACATGCGCCGGACGCCCGCGGCGAGACCGCCTTCTTGCAGGAAGATGAAGCGCCGCGCGTCGCCAGTTCTCGCGAGGTGCGTGCCGCCGCAGAATTCGACCGAGTGCCTACTGCCAAAATCGCTTGACGGTTGTGCGAGAAGCTGCGCGACTGGCGCGCCGATCGACACGACGCGCACCGGGTCGGGATAGCGCTCGCCGAAGACGGCGCGCAGACCCGCGATTTCCTTCGCTTTCGCTGTCGGTGCCTCTTCGGCGTACACCGTCAGGTTCTTCGCGATTTCGCCGTTCACAAGCGATTCGACCTGCGCGACTTCGTCCGCTGTCATCGCGCGGCCGAAGCTGAAATCGAATCGGAGCTTTTCGTCGTCGACGAGAGAGCCGCGCTGCTCGATGTCATCGCCGAGCGTGGCGCGCAGCGCCCAATTGAGGAGATGCGTCGTCGTGTGGTTCGATCGAACTCGCTCGCGCCGTTCGCGGTCGAGCGTGACGTTCGCGTCGTCGCCCGCACGAAGCGTGCCGTTCGTGACGCGGCCGAGGTGCAGCACATACTGTCCGACACGTTGCGTGTCCTCGATTGCGAAGATCGCGCCTGTCCTATCAATGCGAATCGTGCCTTGATCGCCGACCTGTCCGCCCATGAGCGCGTAGCAGCAGGTGCGATCGAGAATGATGGCGATGCGCTCGGCCGAAACCGTCGAAGACACGTTCGCGTGCTGGTCGAAGTCTTTGCCATTCCAGATCGCGAGCACGGTCGCCGTCGTCGGCTTACCGTCGAATTTCGCGGCGTCGTTCGTTGCGTTGACGTTCTGCGTTTCGAGGGCAGCGATCGCGTCAGGGGGAAACTGCATTCCGTCGTCGGTGCCGCCAGCGGATCGGCTCTTCGCCCGCGCCTCGTCCATCAACTTTTCGTAGCCCGCGACATCGACTGCGAGGCCGCGCTCTTCGGCCATCACTTGCGTTAGATCAACAGGAAAGCCCCACGTATCGTGCAGCTTGAACGCGTCTTCGGCAGTGACGGTCGTCGCGCCGGTCCGCTTCACGCGATCAACGGCTTCACCAAAGAGCGCAAGACCGCGCTCCAGCGTGCGACCGAATTGGTTCTCCTCTTCTTCGATTGTCGTCACGACCTTGGCGACGTTCTTGGTGAGTCCGGGGAACGTGTCACCGAGCACTTCAACCACGGTTGGCGCAAGATCCTTCAAGAACGCGCCACGCACGCCGAGCGTCTGGTGCCCGTGGCGTACAGCGCGGCGAAGAATGCGGCGCAACACGTATCCGCGCCCTTCGTTCGATGGCGTCGCGCCGTCAGAGATCGCAACAGTGAGACAACGAATGTGATCGGCGATGACGCGATAGGCGATGTCGGCGTGGTTAGTCATCGAAGCGCCATATGGCCGGGCGCCAGTGCGCTTCGTGATCGCTGCAAAGATCGGTGAGAACAGGTCGGTGTCGTAGTTCGATCGCTTGTCTTGCAACACTGAGACGAGACGCTCAAGTCCCATGCCGGTGTCGACGTGTTTCGCAGGGAGGGGCTTGAGCGAGCCATCCGACTCGCGATTGAACTGGATGAAGACGTGATTCCAGATCTCAAGCACATCGGGATCGCTCTGGTTCACGAGATGCGCCGCCTCGCGGCCGCCGATACGGTCGTAGTGGACTTCGGACGAGGGACCACATGGTCCGGTTTCGCCCATCTCCCAGAAGTTGTCCTGCATGTTGCCGGGCAGGACGTGGCTCTCGGGTAGGAATTGAAGCCACAGCGTTCGCGCTTCGGTGTCGGGCTCGAGCCCGGCCTTCGCGTTTCCCTCGAACCAAGTGACATAGAGGCGATTGGGATCAAGGCCGTACACCTTCGTTAGGAGTTCCCAGCCCCAGGTGATCGATTCTTTCTTGAAGTAGTCGCCGAACGACCAATTGCCCAGCATCTCGAAGAAGGTGTGGTGATAGCTGTCCTTGCCAACGTCTTCGAGATCGTTGTGCTTGCCACCAGCACGGATGCACTTCTGCGTGTTGACCGCGCGGGTGTAGGTGCGCTTGCCGCGGCCGAGGAACACGTCCTTGAACTGATTCATCCCGGCGTTCGTGAAGAGCAACGTCGGATCGTCGTGCGGTACGACGGCGCTTGATGGCGCGTCGGTGTGACCGCACTTCGAGACGAAGAAGTCGACGAACGTGCGGCGGATGTCGCGAGCGGAGCGGGGGGGTGTCATGGCGATGGGAGCAATTGGCCTTTGGCGGCGGAATGAAAAGCGGGCTAGCAGCCCGGGGCGAAAGTGCTTTGGTAGCGAGAACGAGGCTGTTGGCTCAGATGCCCAACTGTAGAGTGGGAGCCGCGACGCAGCTTTATCCGCAAGATACGGCAAGTCGCGGCGACGCCGCAGCCACCCAATATTGGGGCTAACAGCCTCGTTCGTAGCCCGAATGACTGTTGCCACGGGCCGCGAGTGTACCGGCCTGCGGTATCGTGCCGATCATGTCGCACCGCACGCACCGCACGCCATTTGTCGGCGGAAACTGGAAGATGAATACCGAACTCGCAAGCGCCGTCGAGCTTGCGGAAGCGATTTCGCGCGGTGTGTCTGAAGGCGCGGCGCCGGCCGTCGCGAAGACCGACGTCGCGCTCTTTCCCCCATTTCCTTATCTTCAAGCCGTCGGTCATGCGCTCGGGCATCGCTCGGTGATGCTCGGCGGACAAGACTGTTCGGCCGACGACGTCGGCGCATTCACAGGGCAAGTCAGCGCGAACATGCTGACTGATCTTGGCGCGCAGGCTGTGCTCATTGGGCACTCAGAGCGGCGACATGGACTTGGTGAAACAGATGAACTGCTCGCGCGGAAACTCCGAGTGGCGCTCGACTATGGACTCATCGGTGTGCTCTGCGTCGGAGAAACGTTGTCTGAGCGTGAAGCGAAGCGACATCTCGAAGTGATCGATCAGCAATTGCGTGAAGATCTCGCCGACATCGAGCCTGACGATCTGCGACAACTCGTCGTCGCCTACGAACCGGTGTGGGCGATCGGAACTGGTCGTACCGCGACACCGAGCGACGCGCAAACGGCGCATGCTCACGTGCGGTCGGTGCTCAGCGATCTGTTCGGTCACGAGCCAGCCGCTGCGATTCGCATCATTTATGGCGGCTCGATGAACGCTAAGAACGCGGTCGAGCTGCTCGGCCAAGCGGACATCGATGGCGGCCTGATCGGCGGGTCCTCGTTGAAGCCTGACGACTTCGTCGCGATCTGCGACGCGGCTGCTGCGCCGGGCTGAGCGGGGCGGAGCGGCGGTTATTGGGCGAGCCCGCCCGAGTCTGCGGTCGAGCCGCCAGCTTTCGAGCTCGCGGTATGATGCCCAATTCACTCGGAAGGGCCGCTCGCGCGACCCATCGCGGTGAGCTCGGAGCATCCATGGTCCTCTTCACAGTCTTCACGCTTCTCTTCATTGCCGTCTCGGTGGCGATGATCCTCATCATTCTCGTCCAGCGCCCGCAAGGCGGCGGCCTCGCGACTGCGTTCGGCGGGGCAGGTGGCGGCAACGACACCGCGTTCGGTGGTCGCACCGGAGACGCACTGACCGCAGCGACGGTCGGCGTCTTCACGCTCTTCCTCTTGCTCGCGATCGGCGTCAACATCACCGACAGCCCGGAGACGAAGAAGAGGGAAGCGCCAGCTGTGAGCGCGCCAACCGATGGCGCCGCGACGATGCCAGCAACGACACCAGCAGCGACACCAGCAGCGACGTTAGGAACGACGCCTGAAACGCCCGCGACCGCGCCTGCGACCCCGCCCGCCACGCCTCCAGCCACTCCGCCAACCGGCACACCCGATGCGCCGCCTTCGGTGACGCCGACGCCTGCCGCGACGCCTCCGGTCTCTCCCCCGGTCTCTCCTCCATTGGGACCCCCCGTGTCGCCCCCCGCAAGCGACCCGCCAAAGCTGAATAGTTAGTTCGTCACGCTCGTGGAGATCTCTTGATGTTGCGATCGATGACGGGGTTTGGTGTCGCTACCGCTGAAGGCGGCGGTCGGCAGTACTCGGTTGAAGTTCGCTCGGTCAACAACAAGTTTTTCAAGGCGACCGTGCGCGTGCCGCCTGAGTTAGCTGCGCTCGAGCCGGAACTCGAAGCGTCGCTCGCGAAGCGCACGCAACGCGGCAGCGTGACTGTCACGGTGCGGCTTGGACTCTCCGCCAGCGACGCTGCGGGCGAAGTCAATGTCGATGCCGCCCGCGCGTTCGTTTCCCGCATGTTTGCGGCGATGCCCCCCGAGATCGCAAGTCGTGCGACGGTCGATCTCGCGACGCTCCTGACGGTGCCCGGTGTCGTCGGATTGTCGCCCGAGCTACTCGCCGAGAGCGCCCGACCTGTCCTTCTCAAATTGCTCGATGAGGCGACGGAACGGATGCTCGCGATGCGGGCGAAGGAAGGGCAAGCGCTCCAGGCGCAGTTGAAGCTCTTCGGGGCGACCATGCGCGAGCGACTAGCAGTTGTCGCCAGTCGAGCTCCCGAAGTCGTCAAGCAGTATCAAGAGCGGCTTCGGCTGCGCATCAATCAGTTGCTAACCGAGGTCGGTGCGTCGGTGAAGGACGAGGAATTGCTCCGCGAGGTGGCGATTTTCGCCGAGCGGAGTGACATCGCGGAAGAGGTCGTTCGCCTCGCTGGGCATCTCGATCAGTTCGACCTGATCCTCGCGCCGACCAACGGCGAGCCGGTTGGTCGAACGCTTGATTTTCTTTCCCAAGAGATGCTGCGCGAGGCCAACACCATCGCGAGCAAGTCGTCCGATGGAGAGATCGCTCGACGCATCGTCGAGATCAAGACCGCGATCGATCGGATCAAGGAACAGGCTGCGAACGCGGAGTGATCGGACCCGTCGCTTGCCGGGGGCACGGGTCGGGCGCTCGAAATCGACAACTGGGTTGGTAGAGTGACGACTGAGAGTGATGCCTTTCGCGCGCGAACCTGACCCCGACGTTGACGCACATCTCGTTCATGATGCGATGTCTACGTTGCCACCAGGGTTCGTCGCTGGCGCGCCGAGCGATGGACCACTCAAGGGCTGGGATACCTATCGACCAGCCGAAGTCGAGATCGTGCTTGGCCGTTATGACATTGGTCACATCGAGAGTGCTCACGAGTACCGACGAGGCTCGCGGTCAGCACCGAAGCTCAAGGTCGTCGCTGCCGCCGGCGTTTTTCTCCTCAAGCGGCGCTCGACGAGCCGTCACCCGATCGCGCGCATCCGCTTCGCGCACTCGCTTCAGGCGCATCTCGAACGTCTGAGCTACCCCCTCGCTCCACTGCTGCGCGTTCACGAGACGGGCTCGACGCTTTGCCTGTTCGACGACTTCGCATACGAGCTCTTTCGCTTCGTCGTCGGCGAGCGATATGACAAGTCGCCGGACGAGTGCGCCCGGGCGGGCGAGGTCCTCGGTCAACTCCATCGCCACGCAGAGCATTTCGACGCATCGAGCGCGCTATCCGCGTCATTTCACGACTCGCCATCCGTGCGGTCGGCGCTTGACCACATAGCTGAGGCGATCGCGCGAGTTACCCCGACTGTGAATCGCAGCGGTCTCGAGGCGCTCGCTCGCGAACTGCGAGTTCTCTACGCCCGCGCCGGCGATGAGATTGACCTCCTCGGATTTCGCGGGCTCGCCCGCGGTGTCGTGCATGGCGACTGGCACCCGGGAAACTTGATTTACCGGTCGGGTGGCGTCGCTGCGGTGATTGATTTCGATAGCGCGCGAGCTGAGCCTTGGATTACTGAAGTCGCAAATGGCATGCTGCAATTCTCGATTCAGGGCGAGGGTGGAGTGTCGCCGCTCGCTTGGCCCGACAATCTGGATCCGCGGCGCATGCGATCGTTCTTTACTGGTTATCTCACGGCGGCGCAGCGTCCGCCGACGCAGGAAGAGCGGGCCATGATTCCGTGGATGATGATCGAGGCCATGATCGCCGAGTCATCGATCCCGGTCGCGAATCACGGATCGTTTGCCGATCTTGCGGGCGACGCATTCATGGATCTCGTGTGGCGCAAGTGCGAGTGGGTCCGACAGCATCGACGGGCGATTGCCGAGTTGTGAGCGATGCATCAGCCCGCGCCACGGCGGGCTGATAGGCTGCGCCGATGCTCGACCTACTCGTCGCATGTGCCTTCAGTGTCGTGGGTGCGCAACAGGTTCCGCGCCGCGTCGAGCCGCGATTGCCCCGCGTTCAAAATCAGTTCGAAGTTCCGATGGGATTGACGGCGGCGTCCGTGGTGCGGGCTGCCGACCCGCTGCCGTCTGACGAGGAACTCAAGAAACGCGTGGTGAGCGAGGAACTGCGAACGATCGTGCGCGATCTTGGCGCGCCGGAGTACGCGAAGCGTCGGGCTGCGTCGAGCACACTGCGCCAGAACGATGTTGCAGTGGAAGATCTCCTTTCCGTTCTTGCGCGGGGTGAGCTCGATGCAGAACAGCAGCACCGGCTCGTCGCGATCGCGGCCGAACGAGTCCTGACCGAGTTTGGCGCGCTCGGCGTCACTATGGATCTCGCGATGCGCGGAGCCCAAGGTGCGCACATCACCGGTTGTGTACCCGGTCTACCTGCCGAGAAGTTCCTTCAAGTCGATGACCTCGTCGTCGCGATCGAGGGACGCGCGGTTGCGCAGCCCGAGGATCTCACGCGCATCGTGCAATCGATGGCGCCCGGAACGAAGGTGCGCATTGAGCTACTGCGCGGAGAACGCGACGCGAAGGGAAAGCCGCGCCTCGACGCTGACGGCCGCCAGCTCACGAAGCGCGTCGAAGTGACGTTTCCGCTCGCGTCAGCTCGTGAACTCGGCGACGCAGCAGCCGGCGGTCTTTCACGAATTCGCGTGAGTGCGGAACGCCAAGAGATGGCGCGGACAGTCATGCGTCGCTACTCGCCGCAGCCCACAATCGTTGTGATGCCAGAAGATCGTGACGCGAACAAGAGCTATTCGGCGCTCGATCCGGATCGGCACGCCGACATTCAGTCACTCAAGCGACTGCGCGACATGTTCGATGCCGAGCGCAGGGAGTGGGACGCGAACACATTGAACGCGCTGCAAGCGACGCTGAATACGCTGCGTCGACAGGCAGACGATCCAAGCTACGCGCCAGCGCAACGCGAGTGGTTCGTCCGCGTCGCGAAACGGTACGAAGAGTTGATGCCGAAGCCGGAATAGTCACGCTCATCCGAGCGGAGCTTTCTTTGCCCGCTCATCCGAGCGGAACTTTCTTTGCCCGCTCATCCGAGCGGAACTTTCTTTGCCCGCTCATCCGAGCGGAACTTTCTTTGCCCGCTCATCCGAGCGGGTTGCGAAAGTGCTCATTCTGGACCGGCACGACGACTTCGAGGACGTGTTCGAGGACTTCGGCGGGGGAGCCCATTGCATCGACTTCGCCGATGACTTGCTTGGGATAGCAGGCGAGGACCGGCGAAGTTTCCCGGTCGTAGACCTCGAAGCGGCGGCGGATCACCTTCTCGTCGGCGTCGTCGAGTCGATTTTCCTTCAGCGCCCGCTTCCTCATGCGGCGAACCATCTCGTCGCGATCGCGGCACACGAGGTGGATCACGCGCAGCACTTCAAGGTGGGCACGCATCGCCTCGGCTTGGGTCACGCTCCGCGGGATGCCGTCGAGAATGAGTAAGTCGGCGGCCGGCTTGTAAAAGCTGAGCACGGTCTGCGCCTGCATGTTCTGACGCCACATCTCGATCGTGAGGTCGTCCGGCACAAGTTCGCCGCGCGATGAATACGCCAAGAACTGCTTGCCGAGGTCGCTGCTGAGGTCGAGCGATCGAAAAACGTCGCCGCACGCGAGGTGAAAGAAGCCGGGCACCTTGCCCAAGATCTTGCCCTGCGTGCCTTTGCCAGCGCCGGGGGCGCCGAAGAGGAGAATGGTTTTGAAGCGGTGCGTGCTCATCGCGAACCTCGGGAAGTGACAGCCGGAGTATCCACGATTTTGCTCGTTCGAGGCGGCGTCGCGAACGGCTCGTCGCGAAAGTCACTCGACGATCGTTGTGCGGAACTCGAAAGCCATGCCCGAGAACCCGATCGCTACGATCCCTCACCGTGACAGTGGTATCTACCGTACAGCTCAACTCGGATGACGCTGGTTCATCGCTCGATCCTGCGCGCGGGCTCACCCGTCGATGGTTCGGTCCAGTAGTCGGCCATTCGGGGACCCTGCTTGAGCGGCTGCTCGCGGCGCGCGGCGTCACAGACCACGAACGTGCAGGCTTTCTCAAGCCGTCGCTGGGCGACATCGAGCGCCCGTGGGAACGGCCGGACATGGTCGCTGCGGCTGATGTGATTTTAAAGGCGGTTAGGGCGAAGCGGCGGATCGCCATCTACGGAGACTATGACGTTGATGGCATCACGTCGGTGTCGATCCTCTGGCACGCGCTCAAGGCGCTGCAACCAGATGCAGAGGTACGCACCTACGTCCCGCACCGAATGGCCGAAGGCTACGGTCTCAATGCCGAGGCGCTCGCCACGCTTGCGGGCGAGGGCATCGACCTCGTCGTGACCGTTGACTGTGGTGTGACCGGCGTGGATGAGGCAGCCTACGCGCGGTCGATCGGGCTTGATCTGGTCATCACTGATCACCACCGACCGCGCGAAGATGGCCGCCTTCCCGACGCTCGCGCGATCGTGCATCCGTCACTGCCCGGGCGCGAACACCGCTTCCGAGAGCAGTGCGGCGCGTTCGTCGCGTGGAAGCTCGCTTGGGCGATTTTTGATCGTCATGCGGGGAGTCCGGAAGGGCACAAGCTGCCTTTGGCGCTGCGTGATGTGCTTACCCGACTAACACCGCTCGCCGCCATCGGGACTATCGCCGACGTGATGCCGCTCATCGGGGAGAATCGCGCGATCGTGAAGGCGGGTATCGGGACGGTGAAGGGCAGCCGTATCGAGGGACTCGACGCAATGCTCGCATTTGGCGACATCGCGAAGGACGGCTTAGAAAGTGAAACCATCGCATTTCGATTGGCACCGCGCTTGAACGCCTGTGGACGCCTGGGCAGCGCGGAAGCTGCGGTGCGTCTACTCACGACGGCGCGCGGCGAAGAGTGTCGCGCGATCGCACGCGAACTCGACGTGCAGAACGAAGAGCGTCGCAGGACCGAACGACAGATCTACGAGGAAGCGGCCAAGCTCGTGCGCGCCGCGGGAATGGACGGCGACGATCGACGCGCGATTGTGCTGTCGAATCCACACTGGCACGCCGGAGTCGTTGGCATCGTCTGCTCGCGGCTGGTTGAGACATTTTCTCGCCCGACAATTCTCTTCCAAGAGCTCGAGGGCTACTGCAAGGGTTCGGGGCGTTCGATTCGCGGGTTCTCGCTGCTCGACGCTATCCAGCGCTGTGGCGAAACACCGTTGAAGGCGGGTGGGCACGACTACGCGGCTGGCCTCACGGTCGCGCTCGATCGCGTCGACGCGTTTGCCGAGGCGTTCATCGCGTACGCGAGTCGAACGCTGGCAGCGGAGGATCTTGTCGCGAGTCTCACCGTCGATGCAGCGGCGCGCATCGAGGATCTTGATCTGCGCGCCGTCCAAGAGTGCGAACGCCTCGCGCCGTTCGGGCGCGGCAACCCGCGCCCGAGCGTGCGAGTAGACGATGTTGTCGTGACCGCGCCGCCGCGCGAGATGGGCAAAGATGGACGACACCTGCTCATCACGCTGCGCCACTCAGGTGGTGGTCCGTTCCTGAAAACGAAATGGTGGAGCGGACGACCGCACGCGCCGCACGTGCGCGCCGGCGCGCGACTCGACGTCGTGATCGAGCCAAAAATCGACCGTTACCTTGGCGACACCAAGGTCGAGGGCGAGATTAAGGACGTTCGGATTCGGACCAGCGGCTAACAGCTCGTGGATAGTCGATCAACCTCAGATGACGACTTCCGCGCCGCGCGCGATCGCCTTCGGAAGCGCGACCTTCTTCAGGTCGCTCGGTTCTAGAGCTGTCAACGGCGAGATCTCAATCTTTGCGTCAACGTGTCCGTCCGGGCGACGCGGCACCGTGACACCAGCCGACTCAAGCCAAGCGCCAGCTCGGTCAGACTGAAGTTGGTGGCTTGACGCAGGGGAATCATCGCCGGTTGCGTTCTTGATCGGCGCGAACTCTTCGACACGGCTCGTCTCGACGACGAGCGATTCTGCGCACAGCGCGAGCGCGTCGAAAATAAAGGCCTCGAACTTGATCGCGTTCGGTTCCTTCGGATCAACCTTGGTGCCACTCGTGAGATCGACGTGCGGCACCTTCTTGTTGGCGCGGTGGAAGGGGAGTCCAAAGGCGTCGTCCGCAGAACCGTGACGTGCGGTCAATCGATCGATGAAGGCAACGGACAAGATGTGGATCGCGATGGACCCAGCGCAGAAGCGAAGCTTGCGATTGGCGTCGGTTGCCTCGGCGATAGCGGCGGGCAGATCGGAATACTCGAGCACACGGGTGCGGCCGCCAACGTTGCAGAACACGCCGACCTTTTCGCCTGCGTCGCGCTTCGCGACCATCTTGCTCGACATCTCGCCCGACGACTCCGCGTGTGTCGCGTGCAGCCCGAGGAAGACGGGATCGACGACGCGAACGAGCGGATTGTCGACTTGGAAATAGCTGAGCTGCTCGATCCCGCGGGCTTGCATGTCTTCGACGGCACCGCTGGCTCGGAGCGCTCGAAGCGCGCCGCCGTGACCATCGGGATTCACGGCGACGATGTGCTTCTCTTCGAGCAGCAGTTTTCCATGCGCATCGATCGACGGCATCGTCCCTTGCGGGAAGAGGAAGACATCGCGGTCTTTCAGACCGAACCAGTTGTTGTCGCGGAAGAACGCGCGAGTGTCGGCGTCGTTGAGCGGGCTGGTCATCACGTACCAAGGAATCGTGACGCCATACTTTCGCTCGGCGGCGAGGATCTCTTCTGCGAAGACCCGGAAAAGCGGTTTGCCAGCGATCACCGTGGCTGGGTATGTGCCTTTAGGTCCGCGCCAACCGAGGCGCGTGCCTTGGCCACCCGCGACCACGAATGCAGCGACCTTGCCTGAGCGCAAAAGATCTTCACCGACGGCGCGATATCGCGCGGTATCTGCGAAGCCGTGCGGCACATATGAGGCTGGAGCGACGTTCGCGATGTCGATGCACGCTTCTTCCGCCGCAACACCCTCTCGCGCGAGCGCACGCTTCGGAAGCGCCTCATGCAACCGCCGGACCTCGTCGAGGTCAATCGCTTCGAGCTGGCCGAGCAGCGCGATCCGATGTTCCGGAGCGAGTTCGCTCCAAAAACGAAAGAGATGGCCTTGGCCTGCGGCATCGAAGCGACGCCTTTGTTCCTCGGCACGATCGGTGATGGCGTCGATGTCTATCACGCTGGGTAGATCACTCTGGAGTTAGGCGAACGATCAGGCATCTGGCGAAAGTGGGGCAGTCCATCCTTCGGGGCGATGGCGCACGATGCGCCCGCTCTCAAGGTAGATGACCTGCTCGGAGATGTTTGTGCAATGATCGGCGATGCGTTCGAGCGCTTTCGTTACAGCAAGCAAGCGGAACGCGAATGTGACAGTGAACGTGCCTTTCGCTACTTTCTCTTGGGCGTCGAGGAGAATCTTCTCCTTGAAACCTGCGACGGTGTCGTCGAAGAGAAGCACCTGCTGGGCGAGCGACGGATTACTCGTGGCCAGTGACCGAATCGCGTCGCGCAGCATGCCGATCACGCTGTTTGCCATGACGCGAAAGGTCTCGGGAATGCGCTCGTTGGGCTTCCCGTCGCGCAGAACGACCTCGGCGATGTTGACGCCGCAGTCGGCGACGCGCTCGAGCTCATTGTTCACCTTGACGATCGTGAGCACCGAGCGAATGTCGTAGGGATCCGTCGGACCCATCGCGAGCAGCGGGATCGACGCTCGCTCTATCTCGACATCGACGCGATCGATCGCGTCGTCGAGTTGCGCGATCGTCGCGGCCTTCGGGACGTCGAGATCAAAGAAGCTTTCGACCGCCTTCAAGGTCAGGTCGAGGACGCGATCGCCTTGGCCGACGATGGCCGTCCTCAGTTCGCTAAGTTTGTCGTGAAAGGTGACCACGGGTTCGATGAAGCGACGGCGGCGATTGTAACGGCGGTCGAAGACCTCACGAGCTACGCTGGCGGCATGGCGAAAGGTTCGTTCATAGAGCTTGGGGTGAACATCGATCACGTCGCGACGGTCCGGCAAGCGCGGCGCACCTACGAGCCCGATCCGGTCTGGGCCGCCACGGAGGCGGAGCTGGGTGGGGCGGACGGTATCACGGTGCACTTGCGTGAAGACCGGCGGCACATCCAAGACGCTGACGTCCGCCGCCTGCGCGAGAGTGTGCAGGTGAAACTGAATCTGGAGATGGCCGCGACCGACGAGATGGTCGGGATCGCGACGCGCATCAAACCCGAGCTAGCCATGCTCGTACCTGAAGGCCGGCACGAGGTGACCACCGAAGGCGGGCTCGATGTTGCGGGCAAGCGACGTGAGCTGCGGGATCCGATCCGGCGTCTGCTCGACGCGGGGATCGCCGTGAGTGTGTTCATCGACGCCGATCGCGCACAGGTCGAGGCTGCGAAGGAACTCGGTGCCCAGGTGTGCGAGATCCACACCGGACCATACGCCCACGCGTTCCGGGCGGGCGGGCGCGACGCCGGTGCCGCAGCGGCGGAACTCGAAAAAGTGGCGAACGCGGGAGCTGCCGCACACGCGCTCGGCCTCCGGTTCAACGCTGGTCACGCACTCAATTACTCGAATGTCGGTCCGATCGCGGCGCTGGAGCATGTGAGGGAGCTGCACATTGGACACGCGATTGTCGCGCGGGCGATTTTCGTCGGAATGCGCGGAGCTGTGGCCGAAATGAAACGCCTGATGCGCGAAGCGTCGCTACGGGGATCACACGTACAGCGCGACGACTAATCCGTGCGTCGCCTCGTCGAGAGCTGATAGCTGGCGCTGATAGGATGCGTCGTTTCTAGTCGCTTTTACGGGCTGTTGCTCGTTCGTTATCCGTCCAGCTTTCGTTCGAGATTCCACTCATGTCGATCACATTTCGCGGCGCGTACACCGCGCTCATCACGCCATTCTCCGCCGACGGCATGACCGTTGATTTCGCCCGATTCGATGAACACATCGCGTTTCAGGCGAACGGGAAGGTCAGCGGAATCGTCCCGTGCGGCACCACGGGTGAAAGCCCGACGTTGAGCGAAGACGAGCAGCGCGAGGTAATTGCACGCGCGATCAGCGTCGGTCAGCCGCTCGGCTTACAGGTCATCGCAGGCACCGGCTCGAACAACACCGCGCACGCGATGGAGATGCACCGATATGCGGCGTCGGTTGGCGCTGACGCAAGCCTGCAAGTGAGCCCGTACTACAACAAGCCCTCGCAAGAGGGGCTGTATCGGCACTTCATGGCCGTCGCTGATTGTTGCGACCTTCCGATTGTGCTCTACAACATTCCCGGGCGCTGCGGTGTGGCGATCACGCCTGAGACAGTCGCGCGACTCGCGCGGCATCCGCACATTCAAGCGATCAAGGAAGCGACCGGATCGATGGACTCGGCGAGCGAGATCGCGCAGCGCTGCGGCATCACGATTCTCTCGGGTGACGACTCGTTGACGCTCCCGTTTGCGGCGTGCGGCAGTAAAGGCGTTGTGAGTGTGGTGAGCAATCTCGTACCGCGCAAGGTGCAAGAACTTTGCGACGCGTTCAACGGTGGCCACTTCGATGACGCGAAGCGGCGTCACGCAGAGCTCTTCAAGTTATGCCGCGGTCTGCTGTCGCTCGACGTGAACCCAGTGCCGCTCAAGACGGCAATGATGATTCTCCGCCGCGACACCGGTGCGCTGCGACTACCTCTCGTCGCGCCGAGTAAAGATGTCGTGGCGAAAATCTTGGAGTTGCTCGCCGAATTCGGGCTCGCGCGGCTTGAGGCGGCGACGAACGCATGAGTGCGGCAACCGTGCCAACTAGCGATCCACACGACGTTTCGACGTTGCCCTATCGCGTTGCGGTGCTGTGCTACCTCTATGATGAGCGCGGTCGATTGCTGCTCCTTCACCGCAAGAAAGAGCCGAATACGCACATGTATTCGCCGATTGGCGGCAAGCTTGAAGTGCAGATCGGTGAGAGCCCACACCAATGTGCCCTGCGCGAGATTTTCGAGGAGTCAGAGTTACTGCTGCGCGCTGACGAGCTGCGACTCGCAGGAATCGTGAGCGAGAAGGCATATCAAGGGAAGCACCACTGGTTGATCTTCCTCTTCGAGGTCACGCGACCAATTCAATCCGGCGAGATCACGCGCACTGTGTTCGATGAAGGCACGCTCGAGTGGCACGCTGTCGACGATGTGGATCGATTGCCTATCCCTGAGACTGACAAGCGCGTGATGTGGCCGAACGTGAAGAAGCACCGCGGCGGGTTCTTCATGGTGCATATCGATTGTGCGCAGCCAGATGCTGGCAGCTCGTTCCGGTACACGATTGACGAGAGTTGGCCGAGCTAACACTCGCATGCAACAGTTACGGCAGCGTCCATGCACCAAGCAATGCGCCGAGATCGCTTGGTCCGACGGTGCCGTCGCGATCGAGATCGGGGAAGAAGTCGGTCGTTCCCCATGCGTCTCGGCGGCGGAGACCGTCCGCCTGAAGATCGTGTTTGGTGGGCTCGTGAGCCGGTTCAACGGCGGCACCCGCACGCGTAGGAACAGGGGTCTGTTGGCGCAGCTCTTCGGGTGGATCCTCGGCGACCGCAGTCGCGAGTGAAGCTAACAACTCAGTCAGTGCTCGCGTCGATTCCGCTGCCGGCGTGATGAGCGCGTCGATCTCGGCTCGCTGCGATTCGCTCGCAGCATCGCGCCGCCAGTTGAGGCGCAACGTTGCGCGGTCGAGCGATTGAATTCGCACCTCAAGCATTTTTGAGGCCATAAGGAGCTTGGTGAGGGCCTCCAACCGCAGCTGTACTCGATCCGCGTCGTCGGTTGCTTGGGACGCGGCTGCGCGGTTGTTCCTAGCGAAGATGATCGCCGACGATGTAATGAGCTGAGCGCCAGACGGCGCGGTGTCGATGAAGTGCCGATCGGTTGCTTGAAGGAAATCGAAGTTCTTTGCGATGAACCGAACGCGCGAATCTGCGCTGGCTGGCTCGACCGACACGACGTTGCGATCGACGCCCTCCCAGTGAATCTCGACGAGACAGTCGCTGCCGAGTTCGACTCCGGGCGGGAGGAGCGCGCGGATGGTGTCGGCGTAGTTCGACGGTGTGAGCGCCGCGAGATCGGTCGATGTCGACGGCGCGCCAGTCACGAGGTCGCGGCCGGGTTCGGCGAACGTCAGGGAGAATTCCTCGAAAAGAAGGAACGCGAGTTGCGGACGGGCGAGCACTGGCAGCCGACGATGGAAGCTGACCGAGACAAGTTTGCCGCGAAAGAGTTGTCTCGTGATGTCTGCGGGTGAGGCCGCAGCGAAGAGCGACGCGAGAGTGCCGATCAACGCTGCCGCGATGCCGGCGAGCTGGCGGCGCGCGATGGTGCGTGGGTGTGACGGGCGAGGTCGAGTCGGTGCCGAGTCATTGCTGAACATTGGTCACTCCAGTCTTGCCGCGCGGCATCTCTCTCGTAGCGCAGCGCGTTGCAGCTGCCGGACGTGTCAAGCGAACGCTTACCAAGTCGCGTCACGTCGCGCCGTCGAGAGCCGACCTTTGAAGTCGTCGGATGGTCGTCCGAACCGCGGCCATCCCATGGGATGGTTTGAAAGAGATGCGGTGACGGGCCAGTGGAGTGTGGGGCGGAAGAAAAAGCACTGTCCGCAGATTTCGCAGATTCGCGCAGATTTCAAGACGGCGGAGTTGGTGGTTATTGATCGAGGCGAGGTGCCTCGCTTCCGACTTTCTGTTCCCTGTGATTCCTCCGTTTTGAACTTCCTAGGCCACGTCAAAGCACCGCGCTTGTGGCGGGCCGCAAGGCAGAAGAGATTCTCAGCACGGAGCAATCGGAGCGAGGTCCAAGTCAGGGGGATCTGGTTTGCCCGCGGCGCTCGGTGAGCGCCCCTCTCAAGTGTTGCGTCGTTGCGCGTTCCCGCCCCTCGCGCGACTGGTCAACGCGCTGCGCAGCAATCAAGCCAAGTTCAGACCACGCCGCGAGTGGAGTAGGTGCGGCGGTGCCAGCGCTCGAATCCTGACTCTATGAATAATTGATATTAGAGAATCGGGGCAGGACTCGTCGAACGCAAATGTTTCCCCCGCCGTAACACACCCCAACCACCATTTCCTGCCAATTGACCGTCCGGGCGACATCTCCGGAGAGGTCGGCTCTGAATCAGACAGCTGCCTTCTCGGGCATCGTCATCCGCGTGCCTGCACGGCAGCCGCCTTCGGCCGACCATGTTGCTTACCGGCTGCCGTCGCTGCGGTGGCGCTCCGAGTCTTGCGGGTCATCCCATGCGGATCGATGATGAATTTCTTTGGAGATCCTTCATCAAAGAGGCGGTATGCCTCGACCGCGTCGTCAAGAGAGATGACCTCGGTTGCAACGATGTCATCGAGATAGTCCATGCGACCCCACAGGATCGCGTTCATCAGCCCCCGGTTGTAGCGCATCACCGGGGCTTGTCCGCCGAGCATCGAGGGAGACTTGATCCACGACTTACCAAAGTCCAGCAGCAACTTGCCCTTCTTGACGTCGGCGGTCTTGGCTTTTGGATCGCCTTCCGCATAGACGCCTGGAATGCCTATTCCTCCACCCGCTCGCACCACCTCCATCAGGTCATTGATGACCTGCTCGGGTTGTTCCTCTTTGGCTTCAGCGCCGTGTCCGTGGGCTTCGAATCCGACGGCGTCTACACCGCAATCTACCTCCCGCTCGCCCAGGATCGTTTCGATCTGATCAGACAGCGGAGTGTTCTTCGAGAGATCTACAACCTCGTACCCAGCCAGCTTGACTAAGTTCAGGCGTTCGGGATTGACGTCTCCAACAATAATGCACGAGGCCCCCAAGAGCCGTGACGCCGCTGCAGCGGCTCGACCCACCGGGCCTGCTCCTGCGATGTAGACAGTCGATCCAGGCTTGACGCCGGCCGAAACGCACCCGTGGAACCCGGTTGGCAAGATATCCGACAGAAGCGTGAGTGCCGCGATGCGCTCCATCGCCTTGTCCTTGTCCGGAAACTTCAAGAGATTGAAATCAGCGTAGGGCACCATGTGGTACTCAGCTTGACCGCCCTTCCAGCCGCCAAGATTGAACCCATACGCCCCAGCGTCTTTGTCGGGATTGACGTTCTGGCAAATCTCAGTGTGTCGCTCCTTGCAGTTGCGGCAGCGTCCGCAAGCCACATTGAATGGAACAGACACGAGATCTCCCTTTTTCAGAAACAGCACGTCACGCCCCACCTCAATCACTTCCCCGGTAACCTCGTGTCCCAACTGCTCGCCTATGGGCATCTCGAAACGACCGCGGTATATGTGCTGGTCGCTTCCGCAGATGTTTGTTGTGACTACTTTTAAGATGACCCCGTGCTCAATCTTTTTGCCATTGCTGGCATCAACAAGTTCCGGGAAGTCCACATTCTGAACTTCGAGTTTCTTTGGACCCAGATACACGACCGCTCGATTGCTGGACATGGGACGGCTCCTCGACGACGCTACTGCTGACACGGGGACGAACGCGATGGGCGCGGCTTCAAATATGACGCATTACGGTCCACACAGTGGCACCGAGGCGTCATTGCCGCCACATGGTTGACTCTTCCACACAACGATGATTGACTTGTTTGCCGCCGGTGTGAACAGTCGCCGCGGCCTATTGAGCAAAGTCCGAACTGTCGGACTTCAATTCAGATAACTCTCTAGACCAGCTCAAGAAATCCATCTCTCCTCACTGGCCAGTGGTTTCGAGGGCTTGAGAGAGTCTTTGTCATGGCGATTGCTCCCGGATGCGTTGTGTCCTGATGCCATGAGCGTCCTATGAGGCCGCCAGAACACGACTCCGTCGTGACCTTTCGGTTCTGCACAGAGTGGCGTATACAGGCAGACAAAGGAACGGCGCGAGTTCACAGTTACTTATAAGCGACCGAAGTTGTAGCAACTGTTCCCTAGCAGCCCATTGCAAAAGTGCTTTGGTAGCGAGAACGGGGATGTTGGCACAGATGCCCAACTGTAGAGTGGGCGCCGCGATGCATCTTCATCCGCAAAATACTGTACCTCGCGACGACCCCGCAGCCACCCAATGTTGAGACCTAGCATCCTCGTTCGTAGCCCGAATGACTTTCGCCACGGGCTGCTAGAGTTGACTTGAAAAGCGCGGCGCTGGGCTTCGCGCGAACCGCGGACGGATCGGTTCAGGGTGAACATAGCCCCAATTCCGCTCATTCACGAAAGGTGTACGCCCTAAAGGGCTTCGCGAGTGAGCAGCCCAAGCGATCCGAACCCAAGACTGCGGGATTGCTGCGTCACTACGTCGGAGGCACGCTAGCCCAGAGTATTCATCCGCGCTTCACGGTCATCACGGCGATTTCCGGCGGGCAATTCACACGAAGCGGAAACCAGGCTCCGAGTCCAACGGTGACGAACAACGCGCTTCCTCCTCGCGCGTAGAGGCCCGCATTCAACCGCCGCGCGAACCCGGGATCAGCCGCTGCGTCGCCTGCTGCTCGACGCTTGAGCGCGAATTGCCGGCCGTGCGTGTGCCCAGCGAGCGTGAGCGGAACACCAAATCGCGCAGCCGCGACGAACGCCTTCGGATTGTGCGCGAGGAGCAAGTCGATTCCCTTGCCGAGCTGCCAGACGCGACCCACCCGGCGTCCACAGCCGCGAATGGTGCGGTCCCATTCGATACCTCCGATGCGTAGCCGCGCTCCGCGCGGTCCCACCGACAGCGTTTCGTCGCGCAGCGCAGTGACACCAGCGGCCTCGGCCTCACGGACGATGAATCGCGGATCGTCGAGGTGGTCGTGATTTCCCAAGACAAGCATCGAGCCGAGCGGTGCCCGGCATTGCCCGAGCGCAGCGAGCACCGGCCCGACGCCGTGGGCGTCGAGATCGACAATATCTCCAGTGCATGCGACCAGATCCGCACGCAGCGCTGCGACGCCTTCGAGAAGTCCGACCGCCCGTTCGACCGTCATGAGGTGTCCAACGTGAAAGTCACTTACGTGCGCGATTCGAATGCCGTCGTAGGCGATGGGCCACGACGGGAGCGCGATGGCAATCTCGCGCGCCTCGACTGGCTGCTCGACATGGCGGCGCACGAGGTGGCCGCGCGTGATGCGATCCGCGGTGACCGTGAGAATGAGGTGCCGCAGCTTCGCGCGTCGGTACTTGCCCCGCTTGGGAGCTGGCTCGGACATCTCAGTCGGAGGTATTCGCGGATCGGGCATCACTCAAAATCGGATCGCGAGACCAGCGACCAAGCCTTGCAGTCCGATGTCCAGGGGATCGTCCGACGAACCGTTGCTGTCTTGGGCAAAGTCGGCTTCGACTAACCGATAGCCAATATGAGCGCCGATATTCGGCGTAAAGAAGACGCGAAGCCCGATGTTGACGTACCAGAGATCACCGACACCGCTGCCGTCGCCGGTAGCTCCAAACGATGGCCCGACGCTGAAGTCGACGTGCAAGTCCACCGACTCGATGAAGCTGATGAGGTCCTTGGTATGGAGCCCGAAATTGACTTCGCCGCCGAAGCGAATGGACGCCCACCCGCCATCGACGGCGCTGCGATTTCCCGTCGCGATCGTAGTCGACCCGATGTCCACTTGATCCCACGTGAATCCGATGAGCGGCGCGAGCTCGAGTGACAGGCGCTGCGCGCCATCGCCAGCAACGTTCTCGGCGCGCGGCGTCGATTCGCTCCACGGCGAAGGCGTTGCGTCGAACGGCCGCCAGAGTGCAAAGCCGACATCGACCGACGCGGACCACCAGTCAGCGGAGTTCTGCTGAAGTGGAAGCTCTCCCTCAGTGCTGAAGGAGAATCCTCGACCTTCGACGAAGAGCCGGTCCCAAGTCGCCCGAGCAGTTCCGACGAATGCGACCTCGCTGTCGTGGAGCCCGAGATCACTGACGCTCGGTGGCGTCGCGCCGGGACCGATTGGAACATTTCCGACCAGTCGCGGAAACCACGCGTCGAGCGTGAAATCAAAGCGAAAAGCTGCCGCGTCGTTGGCGCGTGTCACGGAAGTCAGGGCGAGCGCCACGAACGCAATCGACGGAACGCTGAATCGGTTCATTGGCGGAGCAGCGTACCCAGCACACCGCGGTAACGGTGCGATACTGACGCCATGCGAAAGAGCGACGGACCAAATTCCCCGCGACCTGCGCCACTGCCAAACGCGCGGCCATATCCGGCAGCGTTGCCTCCGCCAGCACCGAAGCCTGAGGTGCGCCCCCACGACGCGATCGACCTCGGTCGCGGCGCTTGGGCACCGCGGTCGGCGATCGTGTTTACGTTTAGTCGTTCGAGCGGCCCGGGCGGCCAGAACGTAAACAAGGTAAACACCCGCGCTGAGTTGCATCTCGCGATTTCGGCGATTCGGGGCTTGCACGACGCTGCGCGTGCTCGCCTTCGCGCGATGGCTGGCTCGCATCTCGTCAAGGGCAACGACGGTTCGGGCACGCTGCACTTCGCCAGCGACGAGAGTCGATCACAAGTCGACAACCGTGAAGGCTGCGTGGAACGATTGTGCACCCTTGTCACGGCCGCCGCAACGATTCCGAAGAAGCGCAAGAAGACGAAGCCGACCCGCTCCAGTGTGCAGAAGCGCATCGAAGGCAAGAAGCGTGAGGGAGCGAAGAAGCGTGGACGTGGCGAACAACACGAGTAGTCGCGCGCACCGGTCAGTGAACAGACGTCATCTCAGCCCATCGGAGGCGCGATCCCACCATGTGGTGCACATCGAGTCAGCTTCTCGTCGTTGTCGTGCTAGCGCAGTCCGCTGCGCCACCGCTATGACCAACGGGCGAGACAACAGAGGCGGTGACATCGACGAGCGGCGACAGTGACGGTCACGGTGACAGCCACAACGACAGCCAGACTGTCTGGGAGCCCGGATGCCGATCCGGCGAACTGGTCGACGAACTGGTCGGCGAGCTTCGGGCTCGGCGGTCGTGGTCTCATCCCCGGCCGCGGCGACGACATCTGCGGCTTGGCGTACTACAACCTCGCGCTCACTCCATCCGTTGGACTAACTTGCGACGCGCCGACGCGCAATGGATCGATGGCGTCGTTCGCAACGACGAGCCTGCCGTTGTTCTGGGCATGCGCCTCAACATCGACTTCTGAGCGCGCTCGTGCGTGGCGAAGCAACCTGCGTACGTCTGCGTCTTCCACACTATCAATGAAGATGCATGTGGGCGGTAGCATGAACGAACGCATTCCCGAGATCGCTTGCGGCTTCTTGCCTTCGGCGACACTTCAAGATCGAATACCACAGCGCAGCCAATGACCTCATCCACCAACACCGTCCGACTTCATTGGGTCATTCGCGCCCCGCAGGAACGACGCTACCGGGCGTTCCTCGACCCGCGCGCTATCTGCCCGTGGCGAAAGTCATTTGGGCTGCGGACGAGCAGAATGGCCGATTTCTTCGTCGGCGCAACTCGCTCGTATCGCTGCGAATACTGCGTGGTTGCACCTCCTCGAACTGGGCCATTCTGCTCATCCTCGCTACCAAAGCACTTTCGCCACATGGATTCGTCGGCGAGGTACACGCGATCGACGCACGTGTCGGCGGAAGCTGTCGAATGTCGTTCACGAACTTCGGCACCGGGCAGTCCCACTCCTTCGGCGGCACGTATGTCGAACTCACTCCGCGCGAGTGCATCCGCTACAACGATCGCTTCGACGATCCGAACCTTGCCGGCGCGATGGAAATCACAGTTCGGCTCCGCGCGGTGATGTGCGGCACCGGAGTCACGATCGTCTAGGAGCATCTCCCGGCAGCGATTCCAGTCGAGTTGTGCTACCTCGGCTGGCAGGAGTCGCTCGCGATGCTTGCGAACTTGATCGAACCCCAGATTCCGTAGCCGCAGCAGGTGTCAGCTCTTCCCACGGACTGTTAGAACATCACACGAGGTCGGTGGCATCGACATGGCAGTCGTGCTCGGCAAGACGACGCGATCGTGATTCAACTCGGCGAGAACGCGAAAAGCGCGATCTCGTGGTGCACCGCTCCCTCAGGCTTGAGCACGCTGGAAATAAGCCGCACGCCGTCGACGGGAAAGTCGTGGAGAGAGACCGGGGACTTCAGCGTGACGCGCTCGCCTGCGGCAGCGAACCTAGCAATGGTGATATGCGGAAAGAACTTCTCGCGCGGTGCGGCTCGGATCTCGCGTCCGAAGCGCCGCACGAGGCGATCGTGCAGTTCGAGTAATCCAGCGGGCCGGTCGCACTCAAGCACGACCGTGCGCTTGAGACCGCGAGCGGGCAGCGCCGTCAACAGGACGGGCTTCAGTCGAAACGGTCCGATGCCCGCGCAGGCCACCTTCACAGCGTCTAGGATGGATTCGAGATCAAGTTCGCTCCGCTCGCCAATGAACATGGCGGTGAGGTGCGTCTGATCGCGCTTTGTCGCTCGATACGGCGGAAGGTCGAGTCCGACGAGGAGATCGAGCATCGCCAGAACTCGCTCGGGCGGTGGTGTAATCGCCAGAAAGAGCCTCAGCATGCGGCGTGCTCGCAGCGTCTGCGTCGCGCGCAGCGACGCGCGAATGGATCGATTTGGGTGAAGGCGAAGTGGTTTCGCGTAGGCGACATCAGCGCCGAGCGTACACGCACAAGGGTGGACCTTGCGCGAGCACGGCGTCCTGTATTTCACCCCTTCGCCGATGACCGCCGCTCCCGAAGGCGGCGCCATGCGATCGCAACCCCCACGAGTCCGAGCGCGCCCAAGACGAGTGATGCGGGGATGGGCACCACAATGAGCTGATCTTGGCCTCCGGGATTGGTCAGGCCACTGAGGCCCTCCGGCGCTTTCCAACCGTCGAAGCCTAACAGCCTGTGGCGAAAGTCACTTGGGCTGCTAACGAGAACATCGTGAGTTGGGCGTAGATGTAGGGCGTGGTCGCGATACCAGCGTCGTCTGACTGGAATGCACCTTGCGTGAGATCGTGCTGCATCTGCGCGCCGACGAGGTCGGGCGCGAGGAAGTTCTCGTGCGTGATTTCTCTCACCGCGAGTTGGAAGGCCGCCGAAACATCCGCATCGTGATACGTGGCGATATCCGCGTCGTAGCGAGCGTATAGGTCGTGTAGCAGCGAAGCCCGAATCGATCCGCGCGGCATTTTGGCGACGGAGCCGTCGGGTAGCGCTGGCACTGTGACGACATCGCTAACGCTTGCCCTCAAGCTCGACGCTGATGCGGTGTGACTCGCGATAGGCGAGTGAGGCGTTCGTACTCATTTCGGTGACCCAGATGACGCGAATGCGCGAAAACGGCACGAACACACGGCCACGACCCGTGTCGAGCGAGATCTCAAAGTGGTCGGTGCCGAGCATCGTGAGGTGCGCCTGTGAATACTCGCCGGAGTCCGGTAGGTTCACTTCGATATCGGCGTTCAGATACGCAGCGAGCAGATCTCTGATTGTCGCGAACCTCGGGTGCCGCGAGGCGTGCGTCGCGCTGGCTGCCGTGGCCGCAGTGGCTGCTGAGGGCGACGCGGCCTCGGGTGCGATTCCAATGTGCGCAGAATCAGTACCCGACGGCACCGACGGGAACGTTAGTCCCTTCACGTTCGTCGCTGGCACCCACTCGGAATGGCCCGCTTGCTGGATGAGCGACTCGGCGGTGAGGTCCCCGCGCAGCGCGGCTTCCTTCAACTGATCGGCGGTCATCCACGGCGAGACGGCTGCGCCAGTTCGGAAGCGATACTGGGCGACGACGGCGGCAGACGGAACGGACGGGGCGGTGTTCGGCACGATGAAACTCCCTGACGAGAGCCCAAACCAAAGACCTAACGAGCTTGGGCGAAGAAGAAGTGATTGCCACGAGCGGCGGCGCACATGACCGACTCACTGAAACCGTAGCCTCGGCGTTCTTCTTCCCCTTCCAGCGAAACCAGTTCAACACCAGCAGTCCAACGACAGCAGGCCAACCTAGTACGCAAGCGCGACCATCTCCACGAATGAGATGCGCGCTCCCGGAACAACCCACAGCGGCGACTCCCAGACTATTGAACCTCAACTTTCCGTGAACACAACCTTCGGGTGGCCAGATTCTTCGAGCTTGGGGCACCAAGGCCTTGTGCGAACTTTCACAAGCCCGCGGCGCTGCGCCGACAAGTGCCTGTCAGACGATGACTTGGCGGAGAATGCGAGCGGCAATGGTGAACTCGTCGAGCGGCATCCATTCGTCCGCCCGGTGGGCGTTCGAAATATCGCCGGGTCCCCAGACCACACACTCGAGCCCCAGCTGTGCGAGGCGACCTGCGTCGGTTCCGAAACCGACACCGAATTCGTCGCACTGCGCCACCGACGCGCAGAGCTTGCGGTAGAACGCGCTGTTCGCTGGAGTCGCGAACGCCGGTGTGTCGTTGATCACGCGCACTTCGACAGCATCGTTCGGCACGACCGCTTCAACAGCGGCTCGTACACCCGCGACTGCGGCGTCGCTCGACATGCCCGGGAGGAGTCTCACGCCGACGTCGAGTTCGCAGCGCTCCGGAATCACGTTGATCGCGACGCCTCCTCGGATGCGCGCTGTTGTTAGTACGGGGAACGGCACTTCAGGAAATAGTGAACTTGCGGCATTCCGCTCATGCATGAGTTGCTTGCGAACTACCGCGAGCGCCGCGATGACTGCACCCGCGCGCTCGATAGCGTTGACACCCTTGTGGGGAAAGCCGCTGTGGGCCGCCACGCCATGCACCACGATCGCGAGCGTGAGATGCCCTTTGTGTCCGCGCACGACTCGCATCGACGTCGGTTCGCCAACTAGGCAGTGACGCGGCAGCGCTCTCTCCCGCGGCCACAAGCGCACGAACGCGGCAGCGCCGAGCGTGCCTATCTCCTCGTTGCAGGTGAGTAGAAGTTGGAGCGGTGCTTCGAGCGAAGTCTCAGCTCGTTCTCGCAGTACGTTTGCGGCGAGTGCGACGAATCCCTTCATGTCGCAGGCGCCTCGCCCGTAGAGTCTTCCGTCGCGCTCGACCAACGTTCGTGGCGGACTCGTCCAGTCCGGCTCATCGGCTGGCACGGTGTCGACGTGTCCACACAACAGCATGCCCTCACCGCGCTCGGAGGGCGGGCCAGCGCTGAAAAGCACATTCTCGCCCGCATCGCAGCCGTCGAATCGCTCCACGCGAATGTTCGGTCCGACGAGATAGCCGCACAGAAAATCCGTCAGCGCGAGATTCGGCCGCCGGCTCGTGGTGTCGAATGCGACGAGGCGTGAGAGAAGTTCCACATCGGAGAGTCGCGCGGCCACCGCCGCAGGATACGTCAGAGCCGCCCGTACACTACGGCGATGGCGATCCGTTACCGCACCAGAATCCTCGACCACTTGCGCCACGCGACCTATCGACCGATGCCCGCCCGCGAGGTGGCTCGGCAGATGGGTGTTGCGGACGAAGAACTTGAGGAATTCACTTCGGCAGTCGATCAGCTCGTCGTCGCCCGACGCCTCGAGATCGGCGCCGACGAGAAACTTCGATTGCCACCTTACGGCGCCGAAGCGACCGGAAAGATACGAATCACCCGCGCTGGTTTCGGCTTCCTGATCGCCGATCCGCCGACGCGGGAGGGGGATCTCTTCATTCCCGAGTCGTACGTCGCCGACGCGATCTCGCGCGACACCGTTCGTGTCGCTGTCATCCGAAAGTCCGATCGCCTCCGTCGCGGCGGTGGTGGTGTCCGCAGCAGCGGCGGACCGCCGGAAAAAGGCGAGTTGTTTGGCCGTGTTCTCGAGGTCATTGAGCGCGGACAGACGCGGTTTGCTGGCGTCTTGCGGAAGGAAGGACGCATGTGGCTCGTCGTGCCCGACGGTCGTGCTCTCCGCGATCGCATCGTCGTGCGCGATCCATTCGTGAAGAATCCCAACGCGAAAGACGGCGACAAGTGCATCGTCGAAATCACGTTGTGGGGCGAGGCCGATACGCTGCCGGAGGGCGTCATCACCGAGGTCCTCGGCGAGGCCGGTCGGCCCGACGTCGAGACCGAGGCAGTCATCGCGTCGCATCAGATTCGCACGCGGTTTCCTGACGGGGCGGATGAAGAGGCAAGCGCCGCAGCTCGTTCCTTCGAATCGTTAGCTTCTGGACCTTGGGCAGATCGACTCGATCTCACTCGCGAGCTCATCTTCACCATCGATCCGCCCGACGCCAAGGACTTCGACGACGCCATCTCGATCCACCGCAGCGAGGAGAAGGACGAGTGGGAACTCGGCGTCCATATCGCTGACGTGTCGCACTTCGTTCCGAGCGCTGGTCCGCTTGACGAAGAAGCGCAGGCGCGAGGCACAAGTGTTTATCTCCCCCGTCGCGTCATTCCCATGCTGCCCGAGGCGCTTTCGAATGGCGTCTGCTCGCTGCAAGAGGGGGTAGCGCGATTCACGAAGAGCACGTTTATCACGTACGACTCGAAGGGTCGCGTGATGGGACAGCGATTCGCTGACACCGTCATTCGCTCACGAAAGCGCCTCACATATCTCGAAGCGCAAGCTCTCATCGATGGCGACCTCGCCGGAGCGCGTGCTCATGCGAAGGCAGAGCCTGAGTACGACTCCGATCTTATGGAGGCGCTGCGCCTGTCGAATCGTCTTGCCAAGATTCTGCGCGAGCGTCGTCGCAAAGACGGCATGATCGCGCTCAACCTGCCGCAATCAGAACTCGTGTACGACAATGAAGGTCACGTGATCGACGCAGTGCCCGAAGATCAATCCTTCACGCACACGTTGATCGAGATGTTCATGGTCGAAGCGAACGAGTCACTCGCGCGACTCTTCGCCGACCTTGAGTTGCCGCTCATCCGTCGAATCCACCCTGAGCCGGTGTACGGCGACCTCGAAGAGCTGCGCACGTTTGCTCGCCTCGCCAAGATCGACTTGCCTGACAAGCCGACACGAAAAGACCTCCAATACCTTCTTGAGCAGACCAAAGAAGGCAGCGCGACGCGCGCGATTCACTTCGCGGTTCTTCGCTCGCTCGCGAAGGCTTCGTACAGCCCGGCGCTTGAAGGTCACTTCGCGCTCGCAAGCGAGCACTACGCCCACTTCACGAGTCCAATTCGCCGCTATCCCGATCTCACCGTCCACCGCGCGCTCGCTGCCTATCTCGCGGCGACCGACAACGGCAGCAAGGTTCCAAGCGGCCGCAATCGGCGAAAGCTCTCGCGCGAGCTTGTCGACGATCCGGGCATCCTCGACGAAGGCATCCTCATCGACCTCGCGAATCAGTGCACCGAGCGCGAGATCGCTGCTGAAGAAGCTGAGCGCGAGCTACGTCAGTTCCTGATTCTGCAGTTGCTTCAGACCAAGTATCTCGGCGCCGATTTCCCAGCGATCGTCACCGGCATGGCGCCGAACGGCGCCGTGTTCGCATCACTTGAGAAGTACTTGATCGACGGCGCAATACCAAGTCGCGATCTCCCTGGTTCCGACGGTCGCATCGATCGCTGGATTCCCAGCGGCGGCGGACGTCTTGTCGCGCAACGAAGCGGCGCCTCAATCGGGCTCGGCGATCTCGTCACCGTCCGCATTCAGCGCATTGACCTCGCAGCGCGACAGATGACACTCGAAGTCGTGCGTTTCGCGGAGAACTCCCAACGCGTCGACACCAGCGACGCGCCGGTTGAAGGTAAGCCCACCTACGGTGCTGGCCACTACGACCGCGGGGGAAAACCGCAGCGCGGCCGCGTGAACGGCAAGGGCAAGGGCTACAAGCAAGGCCGACGCGGTAGGAAGAGTAAATGAGGCGGGAGATGACTCACTCACCCATTCGTTACCGACGCCCATCGACACTGGTCTCGTAGCGGACGCCTTCCGGCATCGGAACCGGCTGTACGACCGTGCGGCGATCACTGCCGCTCGTCACTCGCGATCCGTCGACTGCAACGAAAGCTGTGTACGGCGACGCGATACCGTAGCGCAACGCTGTGGCGAGAATGTCACGGCGAATCTCGTCGCCGCGCTCAGGTTGCCAGGTCGCGTCGTCCGACCACGTCGCGATCTGCGCCCGCGCCCAGATGCGCTCGAGCGCCTTCGATTGCGTGTCGTTCGCAAACGTCAGCATCCACGTTCGCTCGACACGTTCACTTCCGCTCCATCCGTGCAGGCTCACCTGACTGGTTCCGCTCCCGGTGTAGATGCCGAACACCGTCACCGGCCGACCGGCAATGAGGTCGGGCATTCTCCGCGGCCAGAGCTGGTCGACACTCACGCCACTCAGCGAGAGTGTCGCGTCATGCACGATCGGATGCGCGATGCGCTCCATGAATGCATCCATCACGGCGACGGCATCGCCTCCGCTTGAAATGTCGGCGACTGCGCCGCGACCGGTGTCAGCCATGCCTTCAAGCATCGCCCAGTTCGCGCTCGAACCTATGCCAAACGCGAAGACGCGACGACCCGCCAGCGTCTTGTGCATCTCACCAATGATCTCCGCCTCGTTCGACACGAAACCGTCCGTCAGGAAGACGAGGTAGCGCACGCGTCCCTCATCACTCGGCAGCGCCAGCGCGCGACGAAGACCTTCGAGCACCATGGTGCCGCCGTCGGCATTGAGCGCATCAACGTGGCGTCGCGCGTCTACAATGCTTCGATCGTCGACAACCACCATCGCATCGCCGAACCCACGGGCATCGGAACCAAAGTCAACGATCTGAAAGCGATCACCGCGGTGAAGCTTACCTAACGAAGCGCGCACCACCTCTTTCACCTGCGCGAGCGGCCGTCCGCTCATGCTGCCGGAGCGATCAATGACGTACACGAGATCGATCGGCGCTCGCTTCTCTATTCGCACAACCTCGGGCGGATACAGCGTCAGCGCGAAGTATCCCTTTCCATCCGCTGACTTCGTCGACACCAGACCTACCTGCGGCTCGGCGCCAGCAACGCGGTAACGCAGCACGAAGTCCCGATTCGCCAATTCTTCGCCGCCGACAAAGCGTGCTGTCGCGATCGACGACTCGGGCGGTGCCGCAACGATCGTGTGGCTGGGCGATTCAAGGGCGCGGATCGGAACGCCAGCGTCAATTGCCACATCGATCTGCACGCCGCGATCAGTGCGGGCACCGGGTCGCAGGTACTCGACATGCGTCTTCTGATCACTCTCCACCGAGCCACCAACCCGCGTCGAGCCAATGCCATCGCGCTCGCCCGGTGGATTGAATCGCGGCCCGACAACGAGCGGGAAGCGCCACTCGTACCAGCCATCTCGATAGTCAATCATGTTGTAGTAAGTCAACGTCACTTCAATGCTCGCGCCCGGTTCGATATTCGCGACCTTCTCCATGAAGATGTTTGTGCGCTCTTCGGTGAGCAGCGATGCGACATGGCCCTGCGCCCGCGCATCGCGATGCATCGCTTCCGCCTCTTCACGCTCGCGCACGATTCCGCGAATCACTCGATCACCGACCCGTAAGACGAAGTCACCTACAGCAGCGTCGTTCGGCAACGGAAAGACGTACGCGGCCTCGATCGTGTCGCCATAGGGATTACGGAATCGTTGAGAGACATCGACACTCGCAACTGGTCCTTCGAGACGCGCTTGTACCGCTGTGTTCTCGAGCGGAAATGCTCGTGTGGGAAGACCGTCGGTACCTCGGTCGCACGCGACGAGCGAACCGATACCCGGCCCTGTGCCGCGCACGTCATAGCCAGCACGGACTGAGGAAGACGAGTTCGGCGCGCGGGCAACGATCCAGGTTTCGTTGATCGGACCACGGACACGCGGGATCGATTCTGAGTTGCCTAGAAATCCTCGCGTCTCTGTCGAGCCCAGCGGCGTTGACGATGCGTTCGTCGAGTACTGACGCCTCTCATAGGTGCTCGATGCACACGCACCTAACCACATCGCGATGACCACAAGCGTCGCGAGGCAACAGAATCGACACGAGGAATACGCGTTCATGGAGTTCTCGGAAGAAGTTGAAATCGTGCTGGGATTAATTCTGCGCCGCGTCCACACGCGAGTGAAAGCGTGATGGATGGTGGCGGTGCCTCGCTGTCGAATTGCACCGTCACGCTGCCGACGCGCATCGAACCGGTTGCCGCAGCACCGTCAGCGATAGCAGCGAGCATCACTCGACCGGTGACGAGCGCTGCACGGTCATAGGTCGCTGGCGCTGAGAACGGGCCATCGCCACCTTCGATGCCCGCGATGCGTCCAGGCAAGGAGAGTTCGCACTGCCACGCCGCGAGCGCCTGCACTTCAGTGTCAATCATGATGTCGTAGACAACGAAGCTCGCGTGAGGCGCAATCGCGAGCGGCTTTGCGTCGCCGCTCGTACCGGATATCGCGACGATCGCCATTAAGATCGCCCGCACGCGCGGATCGGAGATCGCCTTCGCCCGCTGCGAGGAGTTAGGTGAAATGCGTTCGACCTCGCGAAGCGCCGCAGCAATAGTCATGCGTCCGTCCGCCTGCGAAGGCACGAGCGCGGTCCGACCGGCGCTCCAGATCGCCGTTCCGACCGCAGCAAAGAGGACCGCAGCGATCGCCCCCGCGACGAGCCACCACGCGGTTACGCGCCGAACCGGGGTGCTCGCCTGGAACTGCCGCGCGATCGCAGACCGAATGGCGGCATCGATGTCATCCGGGATCTGCGGTCCGCGTGACGCCGCGTCGCCGAGCTCGCGGTGCAACCGCAAGGAGTGGTTCGGCGGGTCAAAGTCGTCGGAACTGCGGGGCATCGAGGGCTGAAGCAGCCGAGGGGTCGAAGAGTTCGCGCCGAATGACGAGATTTCGACAAACCGTCACAGTTGAAACTCGTCGCGCAGCCGCGGCTCTTCGCGAAGCGCCGCGAGGGCGAGTCCGAGGCGGCTCTTCACGGTTCCGATGGGGATTTCTAGCGCCGTCGCGACATCCGCGAGCGTGAGTCCGTCACCAAAAATGAAGGAGGAGAACCTCGCGCTGCCGAGCCGGCAGTCGCTCCAGCGCTGCGTGCAAGCTCGACGCGTCGCCAACCGATGAAGAGCAGTCGGCAGCCCGATCGAACTCGCTCGGCAGCTCGCCCGAGCGTCGACGTTTGCGCGCCGCGTCGATCGCAAGGTGACGCACGACTGGGTACAAAAAACTCTTGACCTGTCCTAACAGAACGAAGCCGGGAAACTTCGTCAGCCAGTATGCGATCGTGTCCTGAAGCGAGTCGAGCGCGATGTCTCGATCACCCACCGTGCGATACGCGACGGCGACAATCCACTCGCGATACCGCTCGTAAAGGAGTTCAAACGCGCGAGCGTCGCCGCAATTCGCCCGCTCGACGAGTTCGCGATCTGTCGCTGAAGTTGGGTCGGACAAGTCCTTCAATGTCGACGATGCTAACGAAGTCGATTCGACGCACAATGAGCGGCCCTATGAGAACCGCACTGGACATTCTCGTTTTCCCCGACGCCGAAGTCCTTGACGTGATGGGTCCGTACGAGGCATTTTCGCTCGCCACGCACGACGCGGGCGGCGAAGCCTTCGATGTGCGACTCGTCGCGCACAACGCGACCTCCGATCGAGTCGTTGCGCTGCGCAACGGGTTGCGTGTCGTCGCCGATAGAACGATCGACACGCGCGCGACGGACGCGTCTGTCGGCGACGGAATTCTGCTCGTTCCCGGCGGACCGGGCGTGCGCCGTCTGCTCGACGACGCAGCACTCCATCGGTGGATCGGCGTGCGGGCTCGCGAGGCGCAGCTCGTGCTCTCCGTGTGCACTGGCGCGTGGCTTCTCGGCCTCGCCCGACTGCTCGACGGAGTTCCTGCCACTACGCATCACCAAGGCTTCGACGATCTCGCACGCATCGCACCGACGTGCGACGTCCGGCGGGGTGCCCGCTTTGTCGATGCCGGGCGCATCAAAACGTCAGCCGGGGTTTCCGCGGGCATCGATCTGTCGTTGCACGTGATCGCCGAGCGCCTCGGCGCGGCTGCTCGCGATCGGGTCACGACGACGATGGAATGGCCGCACGACTAGCGCGGCTACTCGTTTGACTCAACTAACGTCCGAGTGCGTCCGCTAGGAATAAGCGCATCTTCGCGAACGCGCGATCACTGGCCTTCTGCTTGAACACCGTGCCGAACTTCGGGTCGTTCGCCTGTGGATTCGTAAAAGCGTGCACGGTGTGCCCGTACATGTCGATCTCCCAGTCCGCCTCGGCGAAGGTCATTTCCTTCGCAAATGCGACGACCTGATCCGGAGTGCACATGGGGTCGTCGTACCCGTGCAGGCAAAGAACGCTCGCCGCGATCTTCGGCTGCGGCCCGAGCGCGACCGGGGGCGTGAAGAGACCGTGAAAGGCCACCACCGCGCGAACGCCGGGCGCGCCAGCACGAGCGATGTCGAGCGCACAAAGTCCGCCGAAGCAGAAGCCGATTGCAGCGACGCGCTGGGCATCGGCACCAGGCAGTTGCTGCGCCGCACGAACTGCGGCCAGCAGTCGTCGTTGGAGCATCGCGCGATCTTGGACGAAAGGCGTCATGAGCGCTGAGTTCTGTTCGGCGGTTCCTCCGCGTCGACCCTTGCCGTAGACGTCGACTGCGAAGCCGACGTAGCCGAGTCGGGCAAGTTCGTCGGCACGGGCGCGCGCGAAGTCGTCTTGACCGGCCCACGCATGGCAGACGAGTACAACCGGGGCAACTTGGCCGGGGCTGACACCGCTTGCGACGTAGCCGTCGCAGGTGATGTCACCATCTGAATAGGAAACGTGTCCGGTGTGCATGCGCGCATCGTAACGGTGACCGCGCTGGGGAGGCGCCAGCCGTGTTCGGCTGAATCCGCGCCGACAAGAAAAACCTCCACACTTTCAGGGGGTCGGCTAAACCCGTGTTAGATTCGCGGCCGCTCGATCGCAGCCGCACTGCGTCTTCGAGGAGCAATCGCCCGCCGACGGTTTCCACCGCCGGAGGACGGGGGGAAAGGCAATCGTGGAAATCATGGATCGATCAATCGCGCCCACTGGGGCGCTGGCTGTCGCTCGCGCTGCACTTACAAGCGCGAAGGTTGCAACGAAACGGATCGCGGTGGCAGGCTCAGCGATGACTGCGCTCGCCTTGGCGGGGCTCGTCCTATTGGCATTCGCGCCGCCCCCGCCGCTTCATGAGACTGCGCTTCTTGAACCGCAGAAGGGTCGAATTGAGGTTCGCTTTGGCCGCGCCGTCGCGCTTGCCGGGACCGCAGCCATAGTGGCGAGCCCGTCAGACGGCGACGACGGAACCGCCGGCGGCTCAGTACACGTCTTCGGCGACTCCAAATCCGGTTGGCGTCGCGTGCAGCGCCTCACATCCGCCGAACGCGACGCACAGGATCGTTTTGGACAGGCGGTGGCTGGCGCGGGAAGTCGTGTGGTCATCGGAAGAGATCGCGCGGACGAATCTGGCGAGGACGCGGGCGGTGCTGTGGTGCTGCGCCGCGTTGGCTATCACTACCGGGTCGAAACCGAACTCGTGCCGGAAGCCCCAAGCGCGCTCAGCGGCTTCGGCGGCGCCGTCGCCATTGACGGCCCAACGATCGTTGTCGGTGCCTCGCGCGACGACACCACCGCAAGTGACGCTGGCAGCGCGCGTGTATTCACGTTGACCGACAGCGTATGGAAACCGAGCATCACGCTGCTCGCACCAGACGGCGCGATCGCCGATTGGTTCGGATCCGCCGTCGGCGTCAGCGCGAGTTCGATTGTGGTTGGCGCGTACGGCGACGATGATCGCGGCGAGAAATCCGGCGGCGTCTATGTCTGGACTCGTGGCTCGGACGGCTGGACCCTCGAAACGAAGATCGTCCCCGAGGACGCGAAAGCTGGCGACTGGTTCGGGTTTGCATGCGCTATTGACGGCAATCTGCTCGCGATTGGTGCTCCGCGAGACGACGGAAGCGGTGAGTCCACGGGATGTGTTCGGCTGTATCGACGAACAGCGCGCGGTTGGACCCTCGAGCAGACGCTGCGCCCAGCATCCGGCGTGACGACAACATGGTTCGGGTACGCGGTAGCACTCGATCGTGGTCGGCTCCTCGTGGGGGCACCAGGTGACGACACGGACGGCGATTCGGCTGGCGCAGCGCAGCTCTACCACCGCGAGCGCAACGAATGGGCACTGGCGGCGACGTTACTTCCGACGAGCCCGACGGCGGGGGCGCAGTTCGGCGCGTCGGTCGCGCTGCACGACGACCTCGCGCTCATCGGACGGAACTGGGATGAGGACGCCGAACAAGTCTCGGGCAAGGCGTGGGTGTTCCGTCTTGAGAGTGGCCTTGTAGATGGCGAGGCAGGCGCGACCGGTAAGAAACCGGGCAAGAAACCCGCCAAGCTGCGCGAACGTGAGTTGGAGTCGACGCCAGCGACGACGCCCGCACCGATCGCGACGCCACCACGCGGTGATGTCGGGAAGAACTCGAGCACGCGCAGCAGCGCATCGCCGCTGATTCACTGCGCGGTGGCATCTGCATTCGCTCCCCGCACAGCACGGCGGCCGCTGTGTTCCAGCCGCTTCGCCTCTGGCCCGCGCGCCTACTTCCCTTCGGTCTCGGGATAGAAACCAACGATCACACCATGCCAGTCTTCGATCGTCGAGCAGACCACGAATGCGGTCTTGACCTCTACGGGCCGCGGGTGGTGTCGCGCGAACTTGATGCCGAACTTCCGCATCATGCGACCGGCCTTGCGTTCCCCATGAAGCTTCACGGAGAGATCGAAGTGATCGAGGAGCGTCTGTCGTTGTTCACCGAGCGTCGGCTCCGACGGTGCCTGTCCGCGCATCAGTTCTCGCGCTTGTCGGAAGATCCAAGGATTCCCGATGCAGCCTCGCGCGACTGACACACCCTTTACGCCGGTGTACTCGAGCATCGCAAAGATGTCTGCCACCTCCCACACGTCGCCCGATCCAAAGACCAGTCGCTCCGGATGCCGCAGCATGAGATCACGGAGAAACTCCCACTTCGCTGGGCCAAGGTACTTCTGCTGCACGGTGCGGCAGTGCACCGTCGTCCAGAGATAACCCAGGTCGTAGCACGCATCGAAAACGTACTCGAAGTTCGCGGCCATCGCCTCGGTGTCGTCAAACGCGCGCCGCAGCTTCGCGGTACACGGAATCTCCGGCGGCACTGCATCGCGGACTGCCGCGAGCACGGCGATTGCGTCGTCCGGATGCGCGAGGAAGTGGCCGCCACGATTACTGCGCTTGACCTTCTTCACCGGGCACGCGAGATTGACGTCGATTGCGTCGTAGCCCATTCCGACCAAGACGCGAGCACCCGCAGCCATCTCGTGCGGCAGCGTTCCCATGATCTGCCCAGCAATCGGATGATCGTCAAGACCGGCGGCGACGTTGTCTTCGATCTCGCCCATGCCGCATTCGGTGGCGAGCAGGTCCGGGTCCTCCTTCCGACGTCCCTTTCCGCCGTTCAAAAGCGTTCGGTCGAGAAGGGCTTCCGTCACGCAAAACGGCGCGCCGTGACGGCGCGCGACGATGCGCATGGGACCATCCGAGTAGCCAGCAAGTCCTGCTTGGAAAAACGGAGCATCGAAGCGGGGGAGGACGGCCGTGACGCGCGGGTCAACCTTGACGGAGCGCGCGACCGCTTCGATGGAGCGAGCGAGCGTCCAGCGGAATCGGTCGTCGCCCGATTCGGCGCCGTCTTGGTCGCGGGCTGCGTTCGGTTCAAGGTGGACAGACACAATCGGGAGCGTAGCTGGACGGGCCGATCGAACGTTCGTCGAACGAACGCCCGCCGATCGAACCCCAAAGTTGTGCCAGCGGCACGCTTGAAGCACGGCTCGCAGCGATTCCACATGTTCACGGCGCTCGGTTCACAGCGGCGAAACTCGCGCCAAAGCCATGTCCGAAAACGGCGAGCACATGCGCGCTGTGCCGTTACCGTGCGCCACGTGCACAATCGACCGGACGACTGCTACGCCGCGATCCGTTCACGTGACCGCCGCTTCGACGGCGTGTTCTTCGTCGCCGTACGCTCAACTCGGATCTATTGCCGACCCGTCTGCCCAGCCCGAACGCCACGACGTGATCGTTGCCGGTTCTTCGCGACTGCGGCAGCCGCTGAGGTCGCGGGATTTCGCCCCTGCCTGCGCTGTCGTCCTGAGCTCGCCCCGGGCAACGCTCCTATGGACGCCGTGGCGCTCTCGGCGGGGGCAGCTGTCGCTCGACTCCGCGCCGAGGCGACGCGCGGTGTTCATGGCGGAGGGCGGCGAGGGCGGCCGGGCCGCATTGGGGCGGGCGGTCCCGTCGGCACCGTCGCTGCGCAGCTTGGTTGCAGCGAACGACACCTCAGGAGAATCGTGGCGCGCGAACTCGGCGTCACGCCAGTCGAGCTGATCCAGAGTTCCAGACTCCTCGCGGCCAAGCAGCTGCTCACGGAAACGGCTCTGCCTATCACCACGATCGCATTTGCCGCGGGATTCGCCAGCCTCAGACGTTTCAACGCACTCTTCCTCGAGAGATATCGCATGGCTCCGACGTCGCTCCGCCGCGCCGCGAACTCTGCGCCAGCTCGTCGAGCACTACGCGGTTCAGTCCCACCCGGCGCGGCCACCCTGCGCCTAACACTTGCCTATCGGCCACCGCTGGCGTGGACGGAATTGCTCTCGTTCCTCAAGGCGCACCGGATCCCTGGGGTCGAGCGCGTCGACGAAAACAGTTATATCCGCACGGTTGCCATCAACGGGCGGCGTGGATGGTGCCGCGTGACGCACGATCAGCCCCGGCATCGCCTCTGCGTTGAGATCTCCGACGCGCTGGCGCCAGTCGCTGCGGCGGTGTTGGTGCGTATCCGCGCGCTCTTTGATCTCGACGCGCGGCCGGACATCATTGATCTGCACCTAGGACGCGATCCACGGCTCGCGGACGAGGTCAAGCGGCATCCAGGGCTCCGTGTACCCGGTGCGTTCGACGGCTTTGAACTCGTGTGGCGGACGATCCTGGGTCAACAGGTGAGCGTGCGCGCGGCGACGACTATCTCTGGGCGACTTGCGGCCTCGTTCGGAGAACCTCTCCATGGCGACGCGCTGGATATTGGTGGTGCGTCTTGGTTCAAGACCGCATTGACGGCCGCTTCAACGCACCTGTCGACGGCCGATGTTCCGCCAAGGAACGCAACGGCTGAACGTGATGGGCTCGACTACTTCACACCCACAGTCGATCGCCTGGCCCTAGCGACCGAGGAAGAATTGCAGCGAGTTGGCCTCACCCGCTCGCGGGCGCGGACGTTGCACGCGTTCGCCGCGCTCATGAGAAGCAGCCGCGTCGCACTCGAGCCGGGGGTTCCCTTGGACGCCGTTGCCCCCGAGCTACGACGATCGTTCGGAATCGGCCCGTGGACGATCGACTATCTCGCAATGCGGGCGCTGCGCTGCCCCGATGCGTTCCCTTCAACCGACCTCATCCTCGCTCGCGCAATCGGTGCCACGTGCTCGAAGGATGTCGATCGAACCACGGCCACGTGGCGCCCGTGGCGAGCCTACGCGGCTATGCACCTCTGGCGAGCGTCGAAAGGAAATCCATGACAAGGACCATAAGCGGTTTCAATTTAAAGAACACATGCACAGTCGCGCGGGTTCGTCCGCAGCGGAGCACTCGCCGTTCGCCTGAATCAGCGCCACGCGAAGCTGCCGCTGTTGCGAGTGCCTCGATTGACCTAGCCTCGGGTCGACGGGCCCCGGGTCGACGAGCCGCGCTCACGACGACCCCCGAGGACCGGGCGGCGGTCCCACTCGTGCGCTGGCACTGGACGATGTCGAGTCCGATCGGACCGCTCACGCTCCTCTCTGACGGCGAAAGACTCTGCGGTCTCGCGCCAGACAGTGTTCTTGAGCGCGACAAGTGGGAGGGTCGCGGGAAGCGTGATCAGACTCCGTTCCGCGCGGTGATCGCCGAACTCCGCTCCTATTTCGACGGCGAGCAGAGTTGCTTCAAGGCGCACATCGGGCTCCTCGGGACTCCGTTTCAGCTTCGAGTGTGGGAGGCGCTCCTCTGCATCCCGTGCGGGACGACTACCTCGTACGCCAATCTCGCCGCGAGCGTGGGGCGACCGACAGCGATCCGCGCGGTGGGAGCAGCAAACGGCCGGAATCCCATCTCCATCCTCGTGCCCTGTCACCGAGTCGTCGGAAGTACCGGCCACCTCACCGGCTACTCAGGTGGAATCGATCGCAAGCGATGGTTGTTGGAGCACGAGACGAAGCACTGGGGAACTGCGTAGCGATCCCCTCGCGAATACCCCCGGGCTGCGCCGGTCCTCGCCGCGCGGGAACTCCGCGCGAAGAAGCGCTGTGATTAGGCCGGGAGGCGGACCTCGGCACCGGTCGTCCGCTTGGTCCGACCGCAGTCGGTGAAGGACGCCCATTTTCGGTATCCTGCTGTGTCTTCCGTCGGTCAGTCGAGTGGTTGGTTCCACCGCCGTCTCCGCACTCACTGCGGAAGCCGGATGCCGTTTGGGGCGCCGTGCGTGGCGCTGTCTTGGGCGCCTGTTTCGGCGCTTCCCAACCAGCATGATTGCGCCGCCGGAGAAGGCCTCGCGGAGGACCGATGGGACTGGAAGCGGATTGCACAGCCGTCGTCGACGGCAGCGAACGATCGGGAAAGGCCTACCTGGAGTCGACGGAAATCGTCCTCGCCGGTCGCCCTCGTCTGCGCATTCCACTCGATGCGATTGATTCGGCGGCCGCTCGCGGTGCCAAACTCACCGTGAAGACGTCGGCTGGCCAAAACGTCGCGATCACCTTTGAAGACGCGGTCGTTGCCAAGAGATGGCTCGAGAAGCTGAACGAGGGTCCGAAATCACGGCTCGACAAGCTCGGCGTCGAGCGCCAGCAGTCGATCCTCCTCCTCGGTGATCTGCCACTCGCCTTCCGCGAAGAACTTGGTCCCGCCCTCGACGCCCCGGCGGCGACTCGTCCGATCGGCGCGCGACGATATGACATGGTCATCTTGCTGATTGAGCAGCAGCGTGAACTCGCGCGGCTCCGTTCCGCGGGCGAGCGCACGGCGACCGGTGGCGTCTTGTGGGCCGTCTGGCCTAAGGGTATGCCCGATCTTCAGCACGAAGATGTCGTCGCGACTGCGGGTGAGCTCGGCTTCTCGCAAACCAAGTCGATGAGTTTCGACGACCAGCTCCACGGACTTCGGCTGGTGCGGACGAAGCGCTGATCGCGCGTTGCTCGGTTTCCTGAATGGACACGCCAGCGCTCCACTCGCTCCGATTCACGAGTGCGCCAGGCGACTCGACCGATCGGTCACGCGCGACGCCGCGCCGGACCCATCGAGAGCGGTCGCTGTTTGCTGAAGCAAGATCGCGAAGTTCGGATCTGCATTGATCGCCACGCACGCTCCTTCCTACGTCGGCTCGTCGCGGCGTCGCGCGAAACTGCGTTGAGCCTCTTCCGGTAGCCCGAACGCAGGCGAGCGCAACGACGCGAACTTCCGGTATTGGTGCTCATGCGCGACGCTGTGATAGTACAGGGCGCCAAGAATCGCCACGAGCAATGTCAAGCCGAAGAAGCTGACGCAACCGGGCGACAGCAGCACGAACACGATTGCTCCCCCGATGAGGACGAACGCCGCGATACTTCGAGAACGCGCGACCCATCGCCTCGCGTTCGGCGAGCAGTAGTCCGAGCTGTAGATCCAATCGAGCGAGAAGGCGTGGCCACACTCTGGGCAGCGGATATCCGGTACACCTTTCAAGTTGTAGCCGCAGTTCGGGCAAGGCACGGCTTCGTGAGGCGATCGGCGCAACCGGGAACTGCTACTGGCTCTCGGATCTGACATTGGGTGCCAGCTGCTTCCGCCTAACGACCATCGAGCTGTGCCGCACGCATGTGCGGCCGAGGCCGTCGGCCCCACGAGAATCGTAACCGCACATGCGTGTCGGCATGAGCGACTTGTTAGTCTGCCTTTCCCAAACTTTGCCCAGTTCCGACGTTGAAGCGATCCAGAGCGCTGCGAGACGCCGCCCCGCGGCGCAGGAGGACGCCGATCCGAGTTGTCTTGCGGGGGGGGGGGAAGGACACGTTCACTCCGTCGCCCGCACACCGACGGCGCTATCGCGGGCGGCGGGCCCGCGACACAGTGCAGAACCCGAGAACAGGAAATCGCTAGACGACTCTGTCTTGAACCCCGCGCAGCAGCAGCTTTGACTGCCTAACGCTCGAGTGACGAAGCCACAGCGGCCACACACATTCGGGTGCAGCTCGGCGGTCGGCGTCCACTGCTGGAGGGCTGAATTGGACGTTAGTCCGAGGGGAGTCGTGGGCCCTGTGGCCGCATCTAGAACTGGCGGATGGGCGCATGGGTGCTGTCCAGAATGCTCCCGCGAGGCGAGCCCGGCGCCTGTCCGCGAGCGCCCCGCATCTGCCCTCGCGGAAGCGCGACAGCCACTTGTAAGCGCTCTTGCGCCAGACGCCAACGAGACGCGAGGCCTCGGCGACCGACGCGCCATGATCGACCACCAGATCCACCAGACGATTGCCTTCGGACACGGCACATGTTTCCTTCCACGGCATGCCGAAGGATCGGCTGCGGCCGTGCCCCTGTCACTTGTGTGACCGGAACGTGCGCCCGACGTCCCCCCACCACCATCGCGAGGCGCGATGGTCCCCCTCCCCCACAGCGAAGCGCTGTGGGGGAGGATGCAAGCGGACTAACACACGGCACATGCGACCCTGCATCCTCCCCCAACGTTTCGTTGGGGGCCGGGGGACCGCGGCGTAGCGAAGCGCAGCCGTGGTGGAGGGGGTGCGCCGACTGACGTCCCCCCACCACCATCGCGAGGCGCGATGGTCCCCCTCCCCCACAGCGAAGCGCTGTGGGGGAGGATGCAAGCGGCCTAACACACGGCACATGCGACCCTGCATCCTCCCCCAACGTTTCGTTGGGGGCCGGGGGACCGCGGCGAAGCGAAGCGCAGCCGTGGTGGTGGGGGTGCGCCTGACGTCCCCCCACCACCATCGCGAGGCGCGATGGTCCCCCTCCCCCAATGCAGAGCATTGGGGGAGGATGCAAGCGGCCTAACACTGGACTGGCCCCGAAACAGTGGACACGAAGACACAACGGCCACACCCACTCGAATGCAGCTCAGCGGTCAGCGTCTGCGCGCTGAATGCTCGACCAAGACGTCAGTCCGAGGAGCGTCATGCGCCTTATGGACGCATCTGGAGTTGGCGGTCGGGCGCAATGGTGTGTCGACGATGCTCTCCCACAATCGCGCGGATCCCAAGCGCGGCCGACGCAAGGGCGGTGCCCAGAGCCGCAGACAACAGGATGAGGCGAGGCTTGCCAGTGAGATCGCCGAAGGGTTCTTGCCGCCTGAAGAACGTGCGTTCAAGAATGAGAGCCGCCACGCAGACTACGCCGCCAGCGATCAAAAGGCTCCATGAGTTCGCATGCATTGCAGCTTGAGTGCAAGAGGACATTGCAGATCGAGAGCAACGGACGTTCTCCAGGTTTCGCCTAACGACCATCGAGCTGTGCCGCACGCATGTGCGGCCGAGGCCGTCGGCCCCACGAGAATCGTAACCGCACATGCGTGTCGGCATGCGCGACTTGTTAGTCTGCCTTTCCCAAACTTTGCCGGGTTCCGACGTTGAAGCGATCCGGAGCGCTGCGAGATGCCGCCCCGCGGCGCAGGAGGACGCCGATCCGAGTTGTCTTGCGGGGGGGGGGGGGGGGGGGGACGACAAGTGTAATCCGCCGTCCGCGCGGGGACGACGCTATCGCGGTTGGCGGGCTCGCGACGCAACGCAAAAACCGAGAACAGGAAATCGCTAGACGACTCTGTCTTGAACCCCACGAAGCAGCAGCTTTGACTGCCTAACGCTCGAGCTAGGCGGCCTGCCGTTCGCTGCGCTTAACCGAGGGGTTAGGCGTCACATCGCTTGCCACGCCGAAGGACGACTTGCGCCACGGGCGCGATGGTGTTCGCTGTGATGCCACGGCTCCGACCGTACTTTGACTTCAGCCAGGCAGCAAGGTCCTTGGTGCCTTTGCTTGCGTTGCAGGAAATGCATCACCGGACGATGTTCTCTTCCGTGACGATGCGTGCGTCGTTGATGATGTGTTCCTAGGAGGGTCTCCGGCCGCGCTGAGCGGTGGTGCCGGTGAACTCAACGCTGCAGTAGATACATGAATGGTCACGCTGGATGACCGCTGCCTCCAAGGCCACCGGGATGTTCCACCTGTTCAAGCGCCGAACCTCGGCGACGTGAATCGTGACGCCTCTGCGTTCATGATCTTGCGAATCGGCTGACGCCGAGCGTGGTGGGCTTGGTGATGCCTAACGACCTATGAGCTGTGCTGTGGACACGAGGCGAGCCGGCGGAGGCGAAGCATCCGCCCCGAGTGCAAACAGTCGCCCCGCAGCCGTCAGAAAAAGCGAACTGTTAGCTCGCTGCCCGCAGGCGCTTTATGGATCGGCGCGGGCGGTTGACGGCCAGATCGTAGTTGGACTGAAGGTTGAGCCAAAGCTGCGGCGTCGTTCCGAGCGCCCGAGAGAGGAGCCATGCTGTCTCGGCGGTTACGCCGCGCTTGCGCCGGATGATCTCGTTGACGCGCTGCAGCGGCACGCCGATGTGCTCGGCGAAGGCCACCTGCGTGACCCCGAGGGGCTTGAGGAACTCCTCGAGGAGGATTTCGCCCGGATGCGTCGGCGTTCGGTTCTCGGGAGTCATGAGGTTGCCTTAGGAGTGGTGGTCTAGGACTCGGACATCGTCGGCGTTGCGCGCCGCCCAACGGAAGATGACGCGCCATTGGTCGTTGGCACGAATCGAGTGGAATCCCGCGCGGTTGCCACGGAGCGCTTCGAGCCTGTTGCCCGGAGGCGACCCCAGATCGACGAGATCCGCGGCGTTGTCGAGCAAATCGAGTTTCCGGAGCACCGCGTTCATGATGGCTGGCGGCATCCGAGGAGGATTGGCTCGGCTGTGGTACAGCCGTTCCGTCTCGCGATCGCCGAACGAAACGATCATTGTGCCTTCAGATTACCAATTGCATGGGACCCATGCAATTGGAAAGCAGCGACTTTGAAGTGGGCGGGCTAACGCTCGAGTTAAACGGCGTTTTGCTGGAAAAGCTCGACGCGGCTCGCCGATTTCATACAGCACGATTCCGGAAGAGGCGCCAAGGTTCAAACTTTCAATAATTCCGTACATCGGAGTGTTTATGCACAGCTCGCTGCGTTCAAGGGCTTGCGTGCTGATTCCCATGCCTTGGTTGCCGAACCAAACGGCGAGATCCGCGTCCTTCGTGTAATCGGCTTATGAGGATGAAGTTAGTTCGACCCCTCGTGTGCGGGGAAGTAACGACAAAGACAAAGCCGCTCTTCTCAAGATGCGCTAGGCGTTCTTCGGTGGACTTGAACGTTTTGACGAAGCTCCCCTTGATTCCGGAAGCTGACGCGGCGTTGAGCTTTGGCTTCGCGCGCATCTCTTACCAATCATTGGGTAGCGTGCGTCGCACCGAGACGACGTAGGTCTTCTCAACACCAAGTGCGTCCGCAGCACTCGCCCCTCACGCGCACTGCTGCGTTGCGCCGGAGCCTCGGAAGGCGAAGCGATGAGCCGTAGCGCAAGCGAACCCATTGGCCTCGTTCCCTAGATCTTGAAAGCGGCCAACCCTCCAGATTGGGCGAAGCCGACGCGGTCCACGAAGAGTCGATTGACGCAGCGGACCGGCTTTCCGGGGTTGTGAGGGACGGCGCGTCGCGAACGAAGTCGCCATGAGCCCAGCATCCCGTGGCGAAAGTCATTCGGACCACGAACGAGCCGGTTAGCCCCACACATTGGGTGGATTCGGCTCCCAATCTACAGCTGGGCAGCTGAGCCAACGTTGCTTCTTCCCGCAACAAAAGCGCTGTCGCCACGGCTGCTAGATGAGCCGAACAGCTCGCCCGCGATCTCGCCGCTCGCCCAGACGCGATCATCCCGCAGGCCACCGGCAGCTTTCATCACGCACCATCGTGGACGGGCACTTGAGATCATGCGGGATGCCCAGAGACCACTCGGAGGTGCCCCATGCGTTTCGTCATCGTTGTGCTCGCCGTGTTAGCTCTCGACCAGCCGTTGCTGCTCGAACCACCCGTAGTGTCGGCCAAGCCGGAGTTGTTACTCAAGCGAGTCATGCCGATGCCGGGCGTGAGTGGACGCATTGACCATCTCGCGTACGACCCAGAAACCAAGCGACTCTTCGTTGCCGCGCTGGAGAACGGTTCACTCGAAGTGATCGACCTCGAGAAGGGAGAGTCGATCAAGAGCGTCAGCGGCCTTAAGGAGCCGCAGGGCGTCGTGTTCACACCGGCGACCAAGCGCGTGGTGGTTTCATGTGGAGGTGATGGGACGGTTCACGCCTAAGACGCAACGACGTTGGAGGAGAAGCTCACCGTCGATGTCGGAGACGACGCCGACAACGTGCGGCTTGATGTCGACGGAAGATTCATTGTGGTCGGTGTGGTCGGTCATGGCAGCGGAGCCGTCGCCGTGCTCGACCTGCAGACGCTGAAGAAGATCGCAGAGATCAAGCTACCTGGGCATCCGGAAGCCTTCGAGTTGGAGCGAGGGACACCACGGATCTTCGTGAACGTGCCCAGCGGTGATGAAGTGATCGTTGCCGATAGGTCAACCCAAAAGGTAATTACGACGTGGAAACTCGCCGGAGCGGGCCGCAACTTTCCGATGGCGCTTGATGCCGTCCACAAGCTTCTGTACGTCGGTTGTCGCCGCTCTGCGAAACTGCTCGTGATCGATACCGATTCGGGCACGGTTGTCGCCTCGCCGGAGTGCGTCGGTGACGCGGATGAGGTGTTTGTCGATGCCAAGTCGGGCCGCATTCTTGTGGTCGGAGGCGATGGCGGCGGAGCCATCGACCTGTTCGAGACCAAGGATCAGTTCGCTTACACCAAGCTCACATCGATGAAGACCGCCGCAGGCGCACGCACCGGTCTGCTGGTGGCTGAGCTGCGGGCGCTATTCATCGCTGTCCCGAAGCGATCGGATAAGCAGGCGGAGATCCGCGAGTACACAGTCCCAGATTGAGTCGCATTCCCGGTCAAGGCGACGCTGAAGAAGGAACTCGCGCACGACATGAAGTTCGCGACGTTCGACGCTGCCGTGAGGCGAAACGAATCTACAGCTAGCCGCGCGACGCACGGATCAAATCCCACGCCGCACGCACATGGTGCGCTTCGACGCGCGTGTGCCCGATCGACATGCGCAACACGAAGCGGCCATGGAGTTTCGTGTGCGAGAGATACGCCTTGCCGCTCGCGTTTATCCGCTGCAAGAGCTGCTCGTTTGCCTCGTCGCTTCCCCTGAGGCGGAAGCAAACCAGATTCAACGGCCGCGGCGCGACCACTTCGAACGCTGGGTCTTGGCGCACCCACGACTCGAATTGTTCCGCGAGCGCCACGTGGTGGCGCACCAGTGCTTGCAAGCCTTCTACCCCGTAGTGGCGAATCACAAACCAGAGCTTGAGCGCGCGAAATCGACGTCCGAGTGGCACGTGCCAGTCGCGATAGTCAAAGACCTCGCCGCTCTCGGTCGCTTGATTTCGGAGGTACTCGGGCAGCACACTCAAGGCATTGATGAGCGCCGCGCGGTCGCGGACCCAGAACACATCGCAGTCGAAGTTCACGAACATCCACTTGTGTGGGTTGAAGCAGTAGCTGTCCGCGAGTTCAACACCATCGTGCATCGCGCGAAATTCCTCGCATAGTGCAGCGGTTCCGCTCATCGCTGCGTCAACGTGGAACCAAAGGTTGTTCGTGTTCGCGATCTCGCCCATAGCACGGAGCGGATCCATCGCGTTGCTCGACGTGCTGCCCAGCGTCGCGCAGGCGAAGAATGGCAGACGACCCGCGTCACGATCGGTGGCGACGAGCTGGGCAAAGACATCCGGGCGAAGCGCGTGGCGATCATCGGTCTCGACGAGTCGGAGCGCGCTCTCCCCCAGCCCGGCGATCTTCATTGCCTTCGCGAGCGACGAGTGCGCGTGTTCGTTCGCATACGCAACGAGGCGCTCGGGGCACTTCGCTAGCCCGTGCGTGTTCGAGCGCAGGTTCGTGGCTCGTTCGCGCGCGGCAAGCAGCGCGCAGAGCACCGAACTCGACGCGGTGTCTTGGATGACACCGCCGCCGGCGCTGGTCGAGAGAAACTGCGCAGGTAACCCAAGCATGCCAACGAGCCAATCGAGCACGTGCGTCTCGACCTCAGTGCATGCGGGACTCGTCGCCCAGAGCATTCCCTGCACGCCGAGCCCGGCGCTGAGCAGTTCACCGAGAATGGAAGGTCCGCTTGCGTTCGCGGGGAAGTACGCGAAAAAGTTCGGGCTTTGCCAATGTGTTAGTCCAGGGACCACGATGCGCTCGACATCGTCCATCCATTGCTCGAATGGCTCGCTCGTGCGTGGCGGCGACGACGGCATTCCTGCGCGCACATCACCGGGCTTCACTTGGCTCAAGACCGGCAGGCGTTCGACGTCGTCGAGATAACGAGCGATCCAGTCAATCAGCGCGTGACCCGTCCGACGGAATTCGGCGGACGACATGTGGAGCGCCGAGGGCGAGGGGACCGGTGGGGTCGGCATGTCGAACAGGATCGGGCAAAAACAAAAAACGCGGACGGGCCAACGGCGCCGTCCGCGGTGGTTCCCTTATCCCGTCCGCCCCCACTTCGGGGGGTGATGCGAATCTACTCGCGCGCTACACCTGAGGGCAGCGCGAGTTGGCATCTTTGGGCGAAGCGGAGCAATTCTCACCCGCTCAGACTCGTCTGGAGTCTTATCGGCCACAGATTGGGTTAGTCCGCGTGCCGGGGGGGGCAGGCGTGCTGGTCACTGGGGTAGCGCATCTAAGGCGGCGCTGGCCTCGTGCATCAACGATCCAATCACGACTGGCCCGAAGTCGAGCTTGCATCCGGCGGCGGCAAAGAGATCCGGAAGCGGACGAGAACCCCCGAGCGCGAGTCCGCGCTGATAAGCAGCGAGCGCGTCCCGCTCGGATGTTCGTGATCGCATCCAGACCTGCATCGCGCCGACCTCAGCAATGCCGTATTCGATGTAATAGAACGGCAAGCCAAACAGATGCAGTTGCCGCTGCCACGAGCGCTCGTTGAAGCGCTCAAGGCCCGACCAATCGACGGTGGGGCCGAATCGCGCACCGAGATCGAGCCACGCACGAGCTCGCTCGGCGTGGGTATGTGTCGGGTGCAGGTAGACCCAATGTTGAAACGCATCAATCTGTGCGATCCAAGGCATGAGCGTCGCGAACTTCTCAAGTCGATCGCGCCGAGCGCGGTTCGCGTCAGACTCAGAGTAGAAGGTATCGAGATACGGCAGCGTCAAGAGTTCCATCGACGTACTCGCAACCTCCGCGAATTCGATCGGACTTGAGCGGTACTCAACGAGCGCGTCGTCTTTGGACAGGAGCGAGTGAAACGCATGGCCCGCTTCGTGCACCATCGTGATGAGATCGCGATGAAGTCCCGCCGCGTTCATGAAGATGAACGGTGTTCGCGATCGTTGGCGTTGATATTGGTACCCGCCCGGCGCTTTACCCACGCGGCTCTCAAGATCAAGGCAGTCGCCTTGACGCATCGAATCGAACATGCGCCCGAGTTCCGCATCCATTCGGTGGAAGATCGAGCTCGACTTGTCGACGAGCTCTTGCACGTTTTGGAATGGACGCAGCGCCGGGCGCCCCTTTGGATCAACGCCGAGATCCCACGGTCGGAGGCGTTCGAGCCCTAGCGACACTGCGCGCTCGGCGTTCAAGCGCTGCATCGCAGGTACGCACGACGCGGCAACCGAGGTGTGAAACGTCTCGCAATCGGCGGGCGTGTAGTCGAACCTCTGAAGCCGCCGATGCTGGAAATCGCGGAAATTCTCGTAGCCAGCGTTTGCCGCGACCTGCCGACGGAGCGCGATCATTTGGTCGTAGAGCGCGTCGATTCGGTCGGCGTCGACGAATCGGCGTTCGGCGGTCGCTCGCCACGCTCGCTCACGGAGCACGCGATCAGGCTCTTCGAGATACCGAGCCATCTGCGGAAGCGTCTGCGTCTTGCCGTCGAACTCGACGGTCATCGCACCATTGATCTTCGAGTACTCCTGATCGAGCTTCGTGAGCTCAGTTTCTAGCACGATGTTAGCTTCGCGGAACAGTTCGACTTCCACCGCGAGTCGGCGGAGTAGGATGCCGTATCGCGCCTGGTCGAGATCCTTCGCGTGCGGGCTGCTCACGACCTTTCGATCAAGCTCGGCACCAATCGAGCGCAACTTGGGTTGCACGTTGTCGACGAACGACGAGAACGCCTGCTGCGCCGCATCGTTGTTCGTCTGACGCGTCATGTTGATGTAGAGGTTGGCCTCCGCCTCGCCAGCCGCGGAGTCGAGTTCACTGCGGTCGAGAAGCAACTCTTCAATGCATCCCGAACACTTGAACGTCCGATTGACGAGAGCGCGGTAGAGCGGCTCAAGCGCGCTCCAGTCGGTCGCGTCGAGTCTTGCGGGAACAAACGGGCGAGCGGTCTGCGCGACCGATCCGAACGGGAGAGTTGCTGTAGTCATGGCGTTGCGAGGTCCTAGTGGTTCGGCGTTTCCGCGTCACCGACGGGTGGTCGTGGAATAACTTTCGCCGCGACGGCCGGGAGTTTCAGTCGCGTCGATGATGCGTCAGCAAGCGCCATCGCGTGCATTGGATCATCGCAGACAACAAACAAGGTCGATCCTGATCCTGAGACGTGTACCGGGCGCTCGGCGAGGGAGGTTAGTTCTTCGAGGTCATCGCGCAGCGTTGGAGCGACGAGGAGCGCAGGTGCCGCGAGATCGTTGAAACAGGCATCCGGTGAAATGCGCGGCGCGACGAGTGAGCGCACTCGCTTCGCATCGACCGCGGCGGCGCGTGTTTCGAGCAGTTGATCGAACGCACCGTACACGGGTCCGGTTGGGCACGACGCCTCGGGGAACGCGAGCACGACATGAAGATCAGGCAATGCAGCGTGCCGCTCGACGCGGTCGCCGAGCCCTTCGACAATCGCGCTGCCACCGTGAACGAGAAACGCGACGTCGGAGCCGAGCTCCGTGGCAACATCCGCGAGTTCATCGTCTGAGAGGTCGAGTTCGAAGAGACGGTTCAGCCCGTGCAGCATCGCTGCGGCATCTGACGAGCCGCCCCCTAAACCGCCGCCGACCGGGATGCGCTTGTCCATCCGGAGCTGCACCGGTAGATGACGTTCCAGTCGTCGCTCGAGAGCGAGGTGCGCGCGAACCGCGAGATCTTTTGTAATTGACCAGCCGATCTCGGTGCGCCGCTTCGCGTCGGCGTGCCAGAGGATCGCGTACCGCGACAGACTCTTGTCGGGGAGGCGCGTCAAGCGGAGGTCGTCGAACAAATCGACCGTCACCATCCATGACGCGATCGGATGCATGCGATCGACGCCAGCGGGTCCGACCGAAAGCGCGAGGTTCAGCTTCGCGGGCGCGAGTGCGACAACAGCGTCAGGCATGGAGTGTGCAGGCGAACGGTGAGCAGGCGGCGAAAATAGGGTGAGTGTTACACAACAACTAGAACTCCCATTCCGCACGATACGGCTCGGTGAGCGCGGCGCGTAGCGTCGGATCGAGCGAACCCAGGCTGGCGCGACGATTCCATTCCACCGCGCGTTGAGTGCGGTACGCGACGGTGCCGAGCAGCACCAACTCAGTGAGCGGGGCGGCGTACTCAAACCCGCAGAGCGGTGAGCCGTTGCCGGTTGTCGCGCCTTGCCGCAGAGCGTCGAGCCACTCGCGGTGATGACCGAGAGAATTCGGGATCGACGTGGGAGGCGTCACGGCATCGGGCACTTGCAAGACGAGCATCTCGTCGTAGTTCGCCATCAGGAAGCCCTTGGTGCCTTGGAAACACACGGAGAATCGGCCGAAGTAATCCTGCTTGTCTTTCCCACCGAGTTCTTGCACGGTGGGAGGCACGCGACCGCCGTCGAACCAGCGAAGGATGAGCGGATCGGCGCCGTTCGGCACCGCGTCGGGGAACACCCACGTCGCTTCAACCCACTTCGGACAGCCAACGGCTTCGAGCGCTGGACCGTCCGCCGTCGCTGTGACGCGATCACCGCGCGGGCCGTCGAGTTCGAGCGCCCAAAACGGCAGGTCGAGAATGTGGCAACCCATGTCGCCGAGTGTTCCCGTGCCGTACTTCCAGTAGCTCCGCCAATTCGCCGGCGCGATTCCCTCGATGTAGTCTGACTCAGGAATCGGTCCTTGCCAGAGCGTCCAATCGAGTCGCGCGGGCGCGGCCGCGCCGGGTGTTCTCTGGCCACAGCACCAAGCTTTCGGGCACCAGCAATCCACTTGCGTGGTGCGGCCGATCGCGCCCGAGCGGATGAACTCAACAACGCGTCGATAGTTGTTGCCAGCGTGAATGAGCGTGCCCATCTGGGTGACGCAGCTGTTCGCTCGCGCGAGCGCGGCGAGCGCCCGGCATTCCTCGATGGTGTGAGTGAGCGGCTTCTCGAGGTACACGCCCAAGCCGCGACGCAGGGCGAGCGATGCAGCTGGCGCGTGGGTATGGTCAGGGGTCGAAATGACGACACCGTCGAGATCGAGCGCGGGATCAGCGAGCAACTCGCGGAAGTCACGAAATCGTTTCGCGTCGGAGAATCGAGCCCCGGCGGCAGCGAGATAGTCGGCGTCGACGTCGCAGAGGGCGACTATCTTCTCGCTCGAAACTTTTTCGAGGTTAGCACCACCCTGGTTGGCGACACCGACGATTCCCAAGCGCAGCGGTTCTCCGGCGGCGCGGCGGGGACGGGCCGGCGTCGTCTGGCAGGCGACTGGCCAGAGCGCCGCCGCGCCGAGCGCCGCCGTTGTTGCGAGGAACGAACGGCGGTCGAGCGCCGACCCGAATGGGGCGCCAGTTGTCGGGCCAGTTTCGCGCATGGCCAAGGAGCGTATCGCCGTGTGCATCCGAGAACTTTGGTGGAGTTCCCTCCGAAGTCCGCCGATATCGGGCGTGCGGACGATTGCTCCGCCGGAGATTTGCCCTATGGAACGCCGAGAACTGCCGCGCGTCGAAGTCGAGCTTCCTTGCAAGGTGTGGCACCCCCGAACCATGCGGTTTGTGCCGGGATTTACGCGAGATCTCTCGCGCGACGGAGCGCAGGTGACGCTCCGGGCGGGCGCGCCATTCGAAGCGGGGGAGCGAATTCTCGTCGGCTTCCCGGCGCACGCGGGTGCAATTGTTCGCCGGTCGGCGGACCTGATCGAAGGGATCGTTGTTCGAACGCACGTCGAGGACGGTCGTATCGCAGTCGCGGTGCGCTTTGCAGGCGGCGAGGCAGACCGCGCTGAATCGGCCGCACACGCGGTTCGAGCGGCTTGACCCATTCGCGGCCGCGCCGCCCTACGATGGACCGCTCTTCCGTTCCGAGCTTCTGTTTCGGGAGCGGCCGCGCATGCTGTGGCAACCCGCGCTACCTGATGAATACCTGCGACTCACCGAGGATGAACTAGGTGCGGCGATCGCCGCGCGGCGCCAAGAGCTCGGAAGTCGATTGCTCATTCTCGGTCACCACTACCAGCAGGACGAAGTCATCCGTCACGCGGATTTCGTCGGCGACAGCCTGAAGCTCTCGCAGATCGCCGCACTCGAAGCGCCGAAGCGTGGCGCGAAGTTCATCGTCTTCTGTGGCGTGCACTTCATGGCGGAGACCGCCGACATTCTGACGACGGACGATGTGAGCGTCATCTTGCCGGATCTCTCGGCCGGCTGCTCCATGGCCGACATGGCCGCGTATGACGACACGGTGCAGGCGTGGGACGAGATCCACGAGGCGATTGCACCCACGAGTGCGAAATCTCGTACCCGTCAGCGCGTGATTCCGATCACGTACGTGAATTCGTCCGCGGCGATCAAAGCGTTTGTCGGCGAGCGTGGTGGTGCATGCTGCACGTCGAGCAATGCGCGGCTCGTCTTCGACTGGGCGCTGAAGGGCGGCGTCGAGAAGAAGGCACCGGGAGAGTCGATCAAGATCCTCTTCCTTCCTGATCAACACTTGGGCCGAAACACAGCGAAGGCGAAGGGATTTGTGACGGAGGTTGATGTCGAAGAAAGCGGCGCGAAGGGGCCCGCTGAGACGGCGCTGTGGAACCCGAAGAAGCCGTTGGGTGGACTCGACGTGCAGACCGCGCGCGCGGCGAAGGTGCTGCTCTGGGCCGGACATTGCAGCGTCCACAAGCTGTTCCGCCCCGAGCATGTCGACGCCGCAAAGGCCGATGGTCGCACCGTGCTCGTGCACCCCGAGTGCGCACAACAAGTCGTCGACCGCGCTGATCTCCAAGGTTCGACCGAGATGATCATTCAGACGATCGCCGCTGCGCCTGTCGGAAGTCGCTGGGCGATCGGCACGGAAGTGCACCTCGTTAGTCGCATCGCGCGCGAGGCAGCCGAGCGCGGCGTTTCAGTGCGAATTCTGAGCGACTGTCAATGCTTGTGCACGACGATGTATCGCATTGATCAGCCGCACTTGTCGTGGGTGCTCGACCGGCTCGCCCGCGGCATTGTCGTCAACGAGGTGAAGGTGCATCCTGAGGCGAAGCGGCTGGCGAAGTTAGCACTTGAGCGCATGTTAGAGAATGTTGCTGCACCACGAACGACTACATCGAAGGCTACGAAGCCCGCTTCGAAGAAGAGTTCGAAGAAGACGCAACTTCCGGCAACGGTGGATTGAACGGCGCGGCGCCGAACGCGCGCCGCGCGAGGATGCCCGCGTTGAGGTCGATGAGTGCGTGCGCGATCATCGCGAGCCACAGCGATCCCGACATCAAGCAGAGGCACGCCATCACCAGCCCGACGAGTGCGGTGAGCGCGACTCCGCGCACGCCTTGGTACGCGTGACCTAGGCCGAACGAGAGTGCGACGAGCACGATCGCCGCCCACACTGGAACAAACTGGGTCGCGTACCAAGTGAGGAAGCCACGGAAAAGCATTTCTTCGCAGATGCCAGCCGTGAGCGCGACGACCGCGAAGCGCCGAAGTTCAGCATCGTTGTGCGGCAAAATCGCGCGCACGTTCAAGAGCTTCGCCCGCACGGCAGCGAGCACTGCGGGATTCGTTCCACTCTCGCGAAGCTGGACAAAGAAGAGACTCGCAAGAATTGCGACAAGCACCGCGCCGATCGCGAACCCGACGCCGGACGGCACCGATACTCCCAGCGCCGCGAACGGACGACCGGTCGTCAGCCAGAGCGTGACAACGATCAAGACAAGGAACCACTGCCGAGCGGTCGTGGCCCAATAGGCCCGTCGGCGGGCGGGAGCGCCGTCACTATCGACGAGGGCGACGAAACGGCGATACTGACGCACCACAAGCGGTGGAGCGATGACGACCAAAAGAAGCGCAAGGCCGTGATCAATGAAATTTGGCATGGAGCCGAGCGGCATTCTGCGCGATTGCAGCGAGAAGTGCTCCGACCCGCGATGATGTTGAGACGATGCCCGATCCGGTTTCCGTTGTTCGCGCTGGACTCCTACCGCTCGCGAATGCCGAGCGCGCGGTGGCGATGGCCGCGTATATGAAGACTGAGCAGGCCTTCTTCGGTGTCAGCGAGCCGGATCGTCGCCCCACGTATCGAGAACTCGTCGGCCTGTGCGCGCCGCGAGATGCGAAGGAGTACCGCGCGACGGTTCTATCGTTGTGGACTGCGGGGAAGTGGCCGCATCCGGCCGGGAAGAGTTCCTCCGCAGGCTGGGGCCAACGCGAGTTTCGCTACGCGGCTTGTTTCTTCGCCCAACACTTCGATGAGCATCACGTCGCGGCCCATCTACCACTCTGGAAACGTTTGATCGAAGAAGCGGCGTGGTGGGACCTCGTCGATTGGATCTCCAATCGAATCGTCTCGCCGACCGCGCTCGAACAGAGGGCGAAGACGATGCCGGTGATGGAGCGTTGGATCGACGATCCATCGCTCTGGGTGCGGCGAGCGGCAATTCTCTGCCAGATCCGGCACAAGGAAGCGACCGACGAGCGTGTCCTGTACGACTTTTGCCTGCGTCGCGCCGACGAACCCGAGTTCTTCATTCGGAAAGCAATCGGGTGGTCGCTGCGCACATACGCAGCAACGAATCCGAAGAGCGTGAAGGCCTTTCTGGCGAAGCACAAGAAGCAGCTTTCGCCGCTATCGCTGCGCGAGGCGGCGAAGCACCTCTGACGCGGGAACTTGCACGGGTCGTCGCGTACGCTTCGCCCCCCCTTTGGAGTTATGCCATGACGGAAGCCATCAAGAAGAAGAAGCGTCCTCTCGTTCGCGCGTTCGCGATCCTCGTCCTGCTCGTTGTAGTACTCGTCGCCGCCGCGCCGACCCTCCTTTCGCTCGGACCGGCGACCGGTATCGCGCGAAACGCTATCGCTGGTGCAGTGCAGGGCGATGTCGCGCTGAAGAACGCAAGTCTTGGGTGGTTCTCTGCCCAGTCGATAGAAGGCCTCTCGATCAAAGATGGTTCGGGTGCCAACGCGATCGACGTGAACGTGACCGTCCATAGCGGACTGCTGTCGCTGTTCATGTCCGGAGGAAACAACCTCGACGCAACGCTCTCCGGGTCCGCGAAGGGAACGCTTGAGCCCGACGGCACGACGGGGCTGGGAGCGCTCTTCGCGCCGAAGCCAGCGAGCACGCCATCGTCGGCGCCGTCGTCATCGTCTTCGCCGAGCGGTATTCCCTCTGCATTGAAGGCCAAACTAACAATTGAGCGATTTGCTCTCGCGTTCACCGATGTCGCGCGATCGCGTACCTACGCGATCGATGGATTGCACGGCGATGCGAGCGTCGACGGTGCATCGGGCAAGGTCTCGGCCAAGCTTGATGGCGACACGAACTTCTTGGGCGGCAAAGGCACGCTCGGAATGAAGGCTGATCTAACGAACCTCACTGGTACCATCGATCCGGCAACAATTGCGTGCGACCTCGCGATCGAGGGCAAGAATCTGCGTGTACCAGTCGACCAGAAGACTGCCGACTTCTCAGCGGTCGTGTTGCACGTCAAGAGCCCTGGGATTGGGAAGTCGATCGCGATCGACGCAAAGGCTGATGGCGTACTCGACGGCACGACAGCGAGCACGCTGCTCGCGGACCTGACCATCATTGATCTGGCACCATCGGGTGGCACGCTCGGGAGTGCATTTGGGGGCTCAGGCGCGTCGACGCAGTGGCAAGTCCTTGTCGGGAAGCTGCTGACAAGTGTCAAGGGAACGGTTGCGGCATCGAAACTACCGACGTCACTCGCGCAACCGGCGGCAGCCGCAGCGGGACTCGTGTTGTCGGAGGATCTCGGCGCGACGATCGATGTCCTCAACATCAAGTTGCCTGGCCGCGGCAGTGATCCGATCACGCTCGAACTTGACGCGCCGAAGGCGAAGCTCAAGTTGACGACCGTTGTCGACGGCGATTCCGGCGGCGCGTTACGCGGATTGAAGGACGGCAATCTGACGGGCACTGTCGAGGCCTCGCCAGCGACGCTTGAGCGCCTCGCGAAGGTGAACGTCACGGCGCCGGCGCGCCTGTCGCTCAATGGACGCGACTTGGCGCTCGGACTGGCCGCGACGGATGCTGGTGTTCTCTCCGCGTTCACTGGGCACGTCGAAGTCGTTCCGCTCGCAGCGCTCGCGTGGAAGGATCCGAAGAATGACATCGCGGTCGCGCTTGGCAGCGGTGGGCGCATCGCGATCGGGCGTGACAAACTCGGCGAGCCGTTTGCGGCCGATGCCGCGCTCTCGGTCGGATTCGGAACCGCGTCGGCACCGCCAACCGCACCGACGACGCAGAATGTGGTCGCGAAGGCGTCGGTCGCGCCAAAGCTCGACCGCGTTGACAACGCGACGGCGACGATAGACGCCACGTTTGATCCCGGCTTCATCGCGGCCGTGGCGAAGCAGACGATTACAAAGCCGCTGACGGTGCGCGTTGACGTTCGTGATCTCGACACCACGTTTCCGCCGAAAGGCGCGGAAGGACTCGCGATCGACGCGGTGGTGACGATTGCTGGCGAGAACGGTCTCGTCGTAAAGGATCTCAACCGCGACGTGCGATTCGCGGACATCATCGCGACGCTGAAGTCAGCCGACGCTGCGAAGGGTGGCGCACTCGCGCTCACTGGCCGCATCGATCAGGGCACGATCGATGTGAAGCAGACGCTCGGCCCGCTTCCGAAAGATTTCGCGAATCTGGATCCGCTCGCGATCGACACGCGCGGTACGGCCAAGATCACTGGTCTCGATGGCGCTGCACTCGTGCCGTGGATGCCCGCACAGAAGGCGCTGATCGAGGCAGCAGCGATTCGCGGCCTGTCGCTTGATCTGAAGAATGAGCCGCTCTCGGGCAAACCGGGACAGCGCGTGACGATCGACCTCGGCGGCGAGCCCATCAAGGGAGCGATCGTTGCGAGCGTCGAGAAGGCCTCTTCGCGGCTTGAGAAGCTCGATCTCTCGGGAACGATCGGCAAGGAACTCGTCACGGCGCTGCAAGGCGATAGCGAGTCAAAGGTGCGCGTCGCGGACGCAGTGCCGTTCACGCTCGCGCTTCAGTCGCCCGTGACTGTGGTGTTCGACGATCTGAAGGCCGGCAAGTTGCCGAGCGGCCTCGCTGCGAAGCTCGTGGTCCCGCAAGTCATTGTGTCGCAGGCACCCGGTCTGAAGTCGGCGCTCGCGCTCCGTGATTTCAGTGCGACGGTCGCCGTTGATACGTCGGGCAAGACCGCGACGACGAAGGGCGCGTTTGCGGCCGCAGGCACGACGAGCCCGAGCGACAAGATCGAGCAGGGGACCTTTGACCTCACCTGGTCGAAGAAGGAAGGACCGTCTCTGCTCAAGGGACTGACAGGCGAAACGAAGCTGAGTGGCGTGTCTGTTCCGTGGATCGAAACTTTGATCGGCCAACCGAAGGGACGGATCAGCACGTGGACCGGAGATTCCGGGGCAATCCAGATGGTCATGAGTTCGTCGGCGCAGGGGGAGACGATCCGTGTCATACCCGCGTTCCCGCGCATGACGGGCACAATCGATGTGTTAGCTCAGGGCGAATCGGTGCAGGCGAGCACGAGTGGAATGGCCGTGCGCGTTGATCGCGCGAAGCTGGGTGAGCTCGCGACGAAACCGGCCCCTGAAGGATCCGCGCAGCAGCGCTACGACTTCCAGGGTGACCTCGTGGCGCAGTTGACGACCGCGACAATCCGGCTTCCGAAAGCGCTGGCAGCGAACAACATGTCGTTCGCTGGCGCGTCACTCGATGTCGCGCTCGAGACCCAAGGACTCGGCGTTTCTGTGCAGACTCCAGGCAAGCCCGCTGGGCGGCTCGACGTGCCAGCGATTACCGCGAAAGTGGCCTCGAAGGATCTCGCGCAAGGTGTCACATTCAGCGCGAATGACCGTGGAACGGTGCCAGGGTCCGGACCGTCTCCGGTCATCGCAATCAACGGCACCGTGAAGCAGCTACTGAATGCTTCAGGAGAGATCGACGCAGCGAACGCGTCACTCGATCTCGACGCGAACGTGAAGGCGCTGCCTTCCGTGTTCGTGGACCTCATCGCGGCAACCGGCGGAACGATCACCCGCAGCCTCGGTGACACGATGGATTTCACAGCGAAGGCGCAAGGGGCGTCGAAGACCGGCGGTCAGCTCGCGGCGACGCTGACGGCACCGTTCGCAGAGCTGAAGGTGCCGTCTATTACGGTGAAAGACGGCATCGCGACCGTGACTCCGCAGGCACCGGTGACCGCGAGCTTTGCGCTGTCTCCGGGCGTTAAGGAGGATCTGCTCTACCTGATCAACCCCGTGTTTGCGGATGTGGAGCTGGCCTCGCAGCGCGCGACGATGAACCTCAGCAGTCTGAGCTACCCCATGGACGGGAACATGACGAAGTTGAACAGCGATGTTCGACTCGACATCGGCGATATCAAGTTCAAGAACGGCCAACCGGCTTCCGTTGTCTTGCAATTGCTCCGTGACAAGCCCGACAACCTTGAGGGACGCATCGAGCCGCTCGCCGTCAACGTGAAGAATGGCATTCTTACGTACAAGGATTTCGGACTTCGGATCGGACGCATGCCGCAGGGCGCGCCGTCGCCGTGGAAGACAACACTCGACATGCAAGGCGAGATCGATCTCACGAGGAAGCCGCCGTATGCAGTAGCGATCACCACCGCGCTGCCAGCCAGTCAAGCTGGCAACTTCAGCAGCGATGTTCGGAAGTTCTTCGATACGCTCGGTGGGCCCGACAGCGATCTTGCCAAGACGCTCTCGATCGGCATCACCATGTTCGGTCCGCTCTTCGATGCTCAAGGCAGGGCGGCGAAGCTCGAACAGAAGGTGACGCTGCCGAAGTTGGAAGACATCGCGAAGGATCCGGGCAAGCTCATCGAGCAGGGGCTCGACATCTTCAAGAAGATCCAGAAGCCGAAGCCGAAGCCGAAGTAAACCTGCCCCGTCAGCAAGAACCGTCTTGTTAGCCCCACGCGCCGAGCAACAGCGCCAGATCGCTCGCACCGACTGATCCGTCGTCATCGAGATCAGCGCTGCAACTTCGTCCGCAGCGTCCCCACGCGCCAAGCAAGATCGCGAGATCGCTAGCACCGACGGTGCCGTCGCAGTCGAGGTCGGCTGCGACGCACTGCGGCGGCGGCGCCAGATACGCGCGGATATCGCTCCCCGTGCCCGCGATGATCAGTGTGCCGTCGGCAGCGATCGTCGGTCCGCCTTGATTAGCGGCCGGATAGTTGACGTCCCACACTGGCGTGAGGTCGGCTTCGAAACAATAGAGGTGACCTTCCGCGAAGGCGCCATTGGAGCAGTAGATCTTGCCCGCACCATCGATTGCAAAGTGCGGCTGAATGATGGCACTCGCGGTCGCGATCGGCGCGCTGAACGCGAGGATTGCACCGGTCGCGCCATCGAGGCGCTGGATCTCTTTCGCAGGCCCGATCACGTAGACGCTTCCGTCGGCACCCAGCCCGTAGCCGCCACTCGGAGCGTAGCCCGAAGCTGACTTCCAGCGCTGCGTGAACGACGCGCCGTTGTCGTCGAAGCAATAGAAGAAGTCCACGATTCCGTTATTCTGGATGCGGTTGTAGTAGACGGTGCCATCGGGTCCGACCATCGGCGTCGTTTGCGTGAGGAAGCCGGGCATCACCGGCGTGGCATACAGCTTCGAACCCGTCGTGACATCGATCTTCGTCACGATCTGGCCGCCCGCAGCGACCTCATCGACGTAGACGAAGTTGCCGTTGACGGCCGGGCCACAATCGCCCGACACCGAGCAACTGCGCGGCGTGTTCCACACCGTTGCGCCGCTCGTCGACTCAATGCGGCGCACGTACGTGTGCGTTCCCACGATCGGGTCGCCGTCGTCGGCGAACGCGATGCCGTCGTAGGGTCCGGTTGCAATCGGCTGCGCGCTCATCCAGAGTGTCGCGCCGTCCGTGACGTCGAGGCAATAGAGCTTCGCGCTAACGCTGTTGCCGTTGCCCGAACGACCCGCGTACACGCGACCGTTCTTCACGCCGAAGACGGTGGTCGTCCAGTCGCCGCTGTTGTACGGAACCGCCTTCATCCAAAGCTCTGCGCCGGTCGTCACGCTCATGCACACGACGAGGGCATCGTTCGGCACGCCTTGCGGCACGAAGCTCGTCTGCCGCACCAGAATGACGCGATCGCCTTCGATGACCGGATGCCACGCGATGATGGACGCGCGCCCACCCGACCACCGGATCACTGGCGATTCAGCTGCGGTTGGCACGCTCAGTCCGGTGCGCCCGGGTGTGCCGCCTAAGTTCGGCCAATCGGCGGAAGCTGGAGTGACGTGCGCAGCAATCGTGCCGAGCGCGATGATGGCGAGTCGATGAAGTGTTTGCATCAGTTGTTCGTCAAAATGAGAGTTGTTAGGCGCAGCCGCACGACGGGCCACAACTGCCGCCGTACTTGTACTTCGGCGCCCAGCCGCTGGCGCCGCCCTGGAGCAGATCAAACAGAGGCCACACGGAGCAGAAGTCGTCGCCTGGACCGAACGGCGCGTAGCCAGTGCGAACGATCGTGCCGTCGTCGCGGCGATGGAAGGCGCTCACGCCGGGGTGCTGATGCGTGTCGTCGTAGCCGACACCGAGCGCGTTTGCGAAGTCGCTTCCGTGCATCGACGCCACCGGGAACGGCCAGTTGCGCGAGCGCGCAAACTCGTCGAGCACGGGCGGGGCGTCTTCGGAGACGAGTGCGAATGCGCTGCGGTCGTTGAGGTGCGGCCAGAAACCGATGAGTCCGTCCGCCCACAGCGTGCAGTACTGGCAACGACGCCCCATGTTGTGAACGAGGAGGAGGTCGTTCCGCGTGCCGAAGAAATCACTGAGGCGCTTCGGTGTGCCATCGCGCCCGAGAAGCGTGAGGTCAGCGACAACCTCAGGCACGGCACGGCGGCGCGCTTCGGTCAGCTTCTTCTTCAGTGCCTCAATCGCGGTCTCGAGCTCGCGAACTTCGCTGGTGGTGATGGTTGGCATACGGGCAGTGTGCCGCGCGGACGCGATGGCACACAAGGGGGAACTTCGAATCAGGGACGAGTTGACTGGAATTCGGCGGGCGAACGCGCTGCTTCGCGTCGACTCCCTCGTTGCGCAGCCGATCTCGTACGGCAGAGCGCGGCTCGACGGCCGGAACCACGATCCCTGCGGTGGAGAGTTCGATGGCTAGCCCCGCGAGCGTGTTCGCGCTGTGCATGTCGACACAGAGTTGTCGCAGCGAGCCAGAGAGGCTCTTGGCTCGCGTCGAAACGTCCGTCCCCCCCGCGCGGCCCCCCCGCGGCCCCCACTGCGGCCCCCACTGCGGCCCCCACTGCGGCCCCCACTGCGGCAATGTTTCGCCGCGAACGAGCTAGTCAGAATGCGCACGTCGACCCCGAGTACTGCGAGCTCGGTGGCGCTCGGAGCGCCATGCGGTTCACGTCGCGGTCTCGATTACGGATTCGACTGCGGGACGTTCGTTGGCGTCGTCGTCGGCGTCAGGATCTCGTCGTCGGAGAACACGTAGAAGGCGAGGGCGACGAGCATGGCCACGACCGCAAGCACGGCCGTCCACTTCATGTGGGGCTTCATGCCTGCGGGCTTCTGGTTCGCGTGCTGATGTCGGTCGCGGGGCTCGTGCTCGTGTGCCATAGTGATGGCAGCGTAGCTTGTCGCGACGATCACATCGGCTTTTCGCCCACCGTCTCGTCGAACACCTGGAGGAGTTTCGACTTGTCGAAGATGAGTTCAGCGCGAGAGAGTCCGGTGACCTCGTAGTGCGGCGTTAGCTCGATGGCATCGCACGGGCACGCCTCTTCGCACATGCCGCAGTAGATGCAGCGAAGCTCGTCGATGTCGAATTGCTTTGGATACTTCTCGCGGTCGTCCCAGGGGCTCTCTTCCGCGACGATGTGGATGCAGTTCGCGGGGCAGGCGGTTGCGCACATGAAGCACGCGACACAGCGAACTCGGCCGTCCTCATCCTTGTTGAGCCGGTGCACACCACGGAAGTACGGGCGGTATTGTCCGCCGTCCTCGACTGGGCGATCGTCGCGCTTCTGCTCGGGGTACTGCACCACCCAGAGCGTGTCCTTGTTCGAGCCGTTTCTTCCGATGTTCTGGAAGCAGTGGCGAAGGGTCGTGCCCAATCCCTTCACAATGTTCAAGACAAACAGGTTTTCCGAGCGGTTGAGCCGCGTCGGGCTGACGTCGATGATGTCCTTGTCGGGAATGGCCATAAGGGGGTATAACCGCTCCTCTAAATGCCAGCAAGCGGAAAGATTCCCGAGCGCGGAGCGCGCGATTCAGACGCTTCCGCACCTAGCCCGATTGGTGCTGCGGAGGCGAACAAGCGCGAGCGCGACGCAGCCGAAACTCAGATCGGCTGGAAGATGGCGGGACTTGGCATGCAAGTCACGAGTGAAGTTGGGGCGGGCGCGCTCATTGGATTTCTGGTGGATCTGTGGCGCGGACAGGGGCACACCGGCGTCCTCGTTGGTGCGATCGCGGGCATCTGCGTCGGTCTCTTCACATTGATTCGCCGATCTCTCGCGCTCAATCGACAGCTCGACCGCGTCGCACCGTCTAAGGGCCGTGGAACACCCATTCCACCACGCGATCCGGTCGATCCGGACGCCGAAACCGATCCGCTGTGGAGCCGCGATGATGACGAACAGTCCCGTTCAACGTGAACCTGTGATGGCGATGCCAACGTGGCCGCTGCTGGCATGGTTGGCTGGGAGCCTCGCAGTGGTCGCGGGACTCTGGTCACTAGCGATTGCTATCGGCCCGTGGGGACGGCCGGAGTTCGTGAGCGGCATGGTCGGGATTGCCGTGACGGGCGTCATCGGCATCGTCGGAACGCTCATCATCACGCCGTGGAAACCGCGGGCGATGGGCGACTGGATGACGATGTGGCTGGGCGGGACGGTGTTCCGACTGCTCGTCACGCCGGTCGTTTTGTTCTTGCTATACTCCGCCGCCTCGTCAGCCCTAGCGGTCAAACCGCTAGTGCTTTCGGTCGCTCTGACGTACCTCGTCATGGTGATGACTGAGGCCGGGACACTGGCTTCGCACGTCCGACGTTCGTTGCCGTCGCCCTAAGCAGGTCCTGCCGCCTGCCTCGCCCCCGCCTCGCCCCCGCCTCGCCGCTCCCTCGTCTTTTGGAGATAGGCCTTGACGTTCCTCCTTGCCGCTGCCGACCCGACAGATCACGTTGTCGATCTGCTGAACCCGGGCGGGATTCCCTTCCTGACGACGCACACCGTCACGCTCGCCGTGGTGGCCGTCGTGATGTTGCTGGCGATGATCCATGCCGCGAACCGGATCGCCACGGGTCCCGCGAGCGAAGGGAATGAGCGCTACATCACCAAGGGCCGCTTCGCGCAACTGGTTGAGTCGATCACGATTTACCTTCGCGACGAGATGCTCGCGCCCGTCCTTGGCCCGAGCACGACGCGGCGGTACCTGCCGTACCTGATGACGCTGTTCTTTCTGATCCTGTTTCTGAACGTTTTTGGGCTCGTGCCGTTTGCCGACCTGCAACACCTTTTCGGCATGCACGATCCGATCTTCGGCGGCACAGCAACCGCGAGTATCACCGTCACCGCAGCGCTTGCGATCGTCGCGTTCTTCGTGATTCAGATCCACGCACTTCGGGAACTTGGTCTCAAAGGGTTCCTCCAGCACATGACCGGCGGGCTGGTGCCCGGTCCGATTTACCTGCTGCCGGTCGTCGCGATCGTCTTCGTGGTCGAGATCATGGGGCTCTTCATTAAGCCCGCCGCGCTCGCGATCCGCCTCTTTGCGAACATGGTTGCTGGCCACACCCTCATGGCGGTCTTGATCGGATTCGGCAAGATGCTTGTCGACCAAGGTGCTGGTACCGCCAGCGTCGCCGCTGTGTCGCTCGTGACCGGAGCTGCCGCAGTTGCCATCACGTTCCTGGAACTCTTTGTCGCCTTCCTTCAGGCGTTCATCTTCATGTTCTTGACGGCGGTATTCATCAGCTTGATGTCTCGTCATGATGAAGAGCACGGGCATGATGACGCGCACGAGCACGATAAAGCGCAGGGGCACACGGCTGCGGCGCAGCACTAACGACTTCCGTTTCCACTCTTGTTTCAGTTCAGTTCAGTTCAGTTCAGTTCAGTTTAATTCATTAGCACTTAGTTACATGGAGAGCATTCGAGCAATGAGCAAGTTGAACACCCTGTTCCTGGCGGCGACCGGCGCTCTGATGGCGACGTTCAGCGCCTCCGCCCAGACAGTTGCGGCCCCCTCAGAGTTCATCGGTGGCGGTCTCGCCGCCGGCCTCGCCGTCATCGGCGCGGGCATCGGCATCGGCATGATTGGCGCCCGTTCGAACGAAGCAGTCGCTCGTCAGCCGGAAATGGCCGGACGCATCTTTATCAACATGATTCTGACGGCCGCTCTTGTCGAAGGTGTCGCACTCTTTGCAGTCGTCGTCGGCGGATTCATCCTCAAGAACTAAGCCTTACTCATGCTTCAACTACTTCTCGCGCAACTTCCTCTTGCGACGGGCGGGGCGGCCCACGGCGGCGGCACCCGCGCGGAGGTGCTCGACTTGGCCAATTGGCTTCCGGGAGTCACCGCGCTGGTGGTTTTCGGAATCGCATTCGGAGTTCTCGGCACGGTGGTGTGGCCGAAGATTACGAAGGCGCTCGACGACCGCGAGCGCAAGATCCGAAGCGAGATCGAAGGGGCGGAGAAGGCGCGCGGCGATGCCGAAGCGGCGAAGGCGAAGTTCGAGAAGGATCTCGCCGTCGCTCGCGACGAATCAAGCCGCATGCTCGTGCAAGCGAAGGCCGACGCGCAGCGTATCGCCGACGATCTCCGGGCTCGGGCCGAGACCGATCTTCAAGAGCGGCTGACCAAGGCCGACGCCGAGATCGAAGGCGCGAAGCGGGCAGCCATCGCGGAGATCCACGCTCGCGGCGCGGAACTTGCCACGGCAATCGCTGGCAAGATCCTTCAGCGGAGTATCAACGAGACGGATCAGCATCGCCTTGTTGAGGAGAGCCTCGCTGAACTCGCGCGGCACCGAAACTGATGCGTTCGTGCTGGTTGGCCTGTGAATCGGCACCGGTACTTGGACCTAGTACGTTGGACTAGTACCGGGGGCCTAGTACCGGGGGCCTTGTGGAGTAACTGAGCGATGCAGCAACAGATCGACGATGTCGCCCGCGTGTACGCCGAGAGCTTGTATGAGCTCGCGGCGAAGGATGGCAACGTCGCGCCCGCGCAGGAAATCGGTGCCGAGCTTGCGGCGTTCGCAGACGCGGTGCGAAGCGATCGTCGCTTCGCAGAGTTTCTCCGCACGCCCGTGATCGACCGCAAAGCTCGTGAAAAGAGCCTGAAGTCGATCCTGACCGGGCGAGTGTCCGACCTTCTTGTTCGTTTCATCCTCGTGGTGAATCGGAAGGGGAGAGCTGGATCGCTCGCCGACATTGAGCAAGCGTACGACGCGCTGTTGCAAGAGAAGTTAGGGAAGGTCGAAGTCGACCTGTGGACAGCGGGACCGATAGGGCCCGACCAGCTTGAGTCGATCAAGACCCGCGTCCAAGCCGCTCTCGGCAAGGACGTCGTTATGCATGCTTACATCGATGCCAGCATCATCGGCGGATTGAAGTTGCGGATCGGAGACCGTCTCATCGACGGTTCCGTCGCAGCCAAGCTCCGCGCGATGCGATCGCACTTGAGCGCAGGGAGCGGCGACGTGCGCGGCAGATTCCAGCAGTTTTTGGAGCCTTCTTGACCTGACAATGCCGTTGGACGATTCGACTTCGTCTGCGTGAACCGAGGACTATCAGTGAAGATCAAGACCGACGAGATCACTTCCGTCATCAAGCAGGAAATTGAGTCGTTCGCGACTCAGCTCGAAATCTCTGACGTCGGCCAAGTGGTCGAAGTCGGCGACGGCATCGCACGTATCTACGGCCTGTCGAAGTGCATGGCTGGCGAGCTGCTGGAGATTCAGGGGGAAGGCGGCGCGACGATCACCGCGCAGGCGATGAACCTTGAGTCCGACACCGTCGGTGCCGTGCTCTTCAACGACGCCGACAAAGTGCGTGAAGGCGACAGCGTGCGCTCGACGGGGCGACTCCTCGAAGTGCCGGTCGGCGAAGCGCTACTCGGTCGCGTCGTTGATCCGCTCGGGCGTCCGATCGACGGCGGTCCGCCACTTGGTACGACGCAAACCGGCAAGGTCGACATCGTCGCCCCGGGCATCGCGGCGCGTCAGCCGGTGAAGGAGCCGCTTCAGTTCGGTATCAAGTCGGTCGACAGCATGATCCCGGTGGGCCGCGGTCAGCGCGAGCTCGTGATCGGCGATCGCAAGACGGGCAAGACCGCGATCTGCCTCGACGCGATCATCAACCAAAAGCAGTACTGGGGCACGCCCGACGCAGTCGTGTGCGTGTATGTCGCCGTCGGCCAGAAAGACTCGACCGTTGCGTCGGTCGTTGAGACGCTCAAGACCAACGGCGCGATGGAGTACACCATCGTCGTCAGCGCCGGTGCCAGCACCGCAGCCCCGCTTCAGTACATCGCTCCGTACGCCGGTTGCGCGATGGGCGAGTACTTCATGTGGAACGGACTGAAGAACAAGACGCCGAAGCACGTCCTGTGCGTGTACGACGATCTGTCGAAGCAAGCCGTCGCCTACCGCGAACTTTCGCTGCTCCTCCGTCGTCCGCCCGGGCGCGAGGCGTACCCCGGTGACGTGTTCTATCTGCACAGCCGCCTCCTTGAGCGTGCTACGAAACTCTCAGACAAGAATGGCGGCGGGTCACTCACCGCGCTCCCGATCATTGAGACGCAAGAAGGCGACGTCTCGGCGTACATCCCGACAAACGTCATCTCAATCACTGACGGCCAGATCTACCTTCAGCCCGAGCTTTTCTCGGCTGGCATTCGGCCCGCCATCAACGTCGGCATCTCGGTGTCGCGCGTCGGTGGTAACGCTCAGATCAAGGCAATGAAGGAAGTCGCCGGCTCGCTGCGACTCGATCTAGCGTCGTTCCGTGAACTGGAAGCGTTCGCGCAGTTCGGCACCGAACTCGATCCTTCCTCACAGCGCCAGCTCGATCGAGGCGGCCGCATGGTCGCCCTGCTGAAGCAGGGGCAGTATCGTCCCTTCGACGTCATCGATCAGTGCATTTCGATCTTCGCTGGCTCCAAGGGAATCTTGGACGACGTGCCGATCGCGAAGGTCCCTGAGTTCGAGACGCATCTCCTCGAGTACTTCAAGTCGACCGCGAAACCGCTCCGCGATGAACTCGTCGCGAAGAAGTCTTTCAAGGGCATTGATGACCAGGTGCTTGCAGCGATGAAAGACGCGAAGGCGCGCTTCCGCTAACTAGCGTCGTGTCCCGGGACACGAAACTAGCTCAGTGTGGTTGAGTAGTGCGCGAGCGACCAGAAGACGAGCGTGACGCACATCACCAGCACGCCGATCGCCGCCACCGAGAGCGCGACCGGCACGGGGTGTTCCATGCGCAGGTAGGTGCGCGCTGTCGCCTCCCAGAAGACGACGAGCACGAGGGAAGTGACGAAGAGGAGAACCGCTGCACCGTCGCTCCCCCAGCTCACGGGCGGGCCGAATCCAATGAGGAACGCAACGATTGGCGTCGTCGTGAGCAGATATGCCAAGGCGCGAGCGAGGTGCGCCCAGCGAACCTTGGCTCGACGCCGAGCGATGGGTAGCGAGGCGAACGCGGCGAGGCTGCTGCACGCGGCGACTGGGATCGCGAGTGTCGCGACCCACGACCACTTCCGGGCCGCGTCGATCCAGAAGGAGGCTGGCGAAAGAATGGGAGCCGTGCCCGCGAGGGTTGGCCCTTTCGCTGGAATGGGATTGGGAGCGCTCGCAAGGACTGTGGCAAAGGGCGAGGTCGCGACGGAGACCTGAATCTGCTGGTGCCCGAACGGCGCCGAGACTGCGGTAAGGATCACCATGGCCCGGCTGAGTACGCTGACATCGACTTGCGTCACTACCCACCCGGTGGGCGGGCTTGCTGCGGTGCCGGCTTTCGTCGACGTTATGCCAACCCAGGACCGATTGGCGACCATCCGCCCGAGTGCCTGATGCACGTCGAGTCCCACGTGGACCCCGATGAAAACTGGGATTGTGAGAAACGCTGCGACGACGAGAACAACGAGGCGCGACACCCCAATCGCATGCTCCATGCGCGTCCATCGCCACAGCAACCACGGCACCATCGCCGCCACCATTGACGCGGGAATGGCGACGACGAGCCGCACCATCGGCGCGTGTTCTACAAGCCATCGCGCGGCATGCAATCGCCCGTTGATCAACTCGCCCCACGCGTAGGCGAGACCGCACTCCTGACAGCGACCCTCAAGCGGGCACGACTCGGTCCACGTAGTCATCATCCCACCGACATGATGACCGCAACGCGGGCAATCGAGTCGGCGGTCGTCACGATTCAAGCCCATGGCGTTGCATCCTGTCACGCCTAGTCGGGTTTCGCCAGTGGTCAGGCGCGTATTGGCGCTTCGGAGCACTCACCGTCGACTTGCAGCACGAGGAGCGTCTGGTCATCTCCCGGTCGAACGCCCGCTTCAAACTCAAGCAAGTGTGACGTGATGTGGTGAACCGCGCACTCGGGCGCGCCGGAGCACTTCCGCAGCGCGTCTTCAATCCGCTCCACGCCAAACATCTCGCCGCTAGGCTCACGTGCCTCGGTGATGCCATCGGTGTACATAACTAACGTCTCGCCTGAAGCCAGCGTGACCGTTGTCTCTTCGTACTTCAAGTTGTTGGCGATGCCCAGTGGAATGTCGCCGACATCTTCGAGCAGTCGCACCCGCTTTTCGCTGCAAGAACTGCGAACGATCGGTGGATTGTGTCCCGCTCGTGCGTAGCGCAGCGTGCGCGTCGTCGGATCGAACAGCCCGAGAAATGCAGTGACAAATCCACTCTCGATCTTCCGCGCCACCAAGTACTCGTTGAGTGTCTCCAGAATGTTGGCTGGACCCTCAATTGGCTCAGGCACAGTTGCCACGATCGCATCGACCATCGCGCTGACGACCGCAGCGCTCGGCCCGTGACCGCTGGCATCGGCGATGAGGAGGAGCCACTGTTTGCCGCCATCTGTCGATGCTCCACTGCGCACCGCGACTTCGCGCACCGCGTAGAGATCGCCGCCAGCTTCGTCGAACGTCGCGTAGTGCGCGCCGAGCAGCGCGCCGCGGATCGAGGGAAGTGGACTCGGCAAGAGAGCGCGCTGGATACGGGCGATGCGGTCGATCTCTTTGAGCTTCTCGTCGTGCGCTTCGCGTAGACGCTCGTTTGCGAGCACATTGCGAACTGTGCCGCCGACGAGATTGGTCGAGACGAGAAACTCTTCGAGCAGATCCGCGTCGAACCACTCTTGGTGCCGCGCGAGGAAGAACCCCCAATTGAGAATCGCGCCGTCGTCCCACAGCGGCACCGCCATGACCGAGCCGAACGGCGCGAGGTCGGTTCCGACTGCTGGGTCGTCCGGAATGCGCATGCGCTGAACAAGCGCTGGCACGCCGCGCGACATGATCTCTCCGAGGAATCCGCCGCGTAAAACCGGGAGCGAATGCCAATCACGCCACGCGTTTGACGCGACGGTCTCACCGGTGACGTCTTCGAGCAGGCGACGCGTCAGTTTGAAGGTACCCGACTCAAGATCGCGCACGCTCGTCGAGAGATATCCGTCGATGCCGCGGAGTTTTCGCATGCCGACGCCGAATCCGGCTTGGACCTCAGCAGGCGTCTTCGCACTCGAAACCGATCGCATCATCTCGATCAAGAGCGGCAGTCGTTCGCGCGCGGAGAGGTCGATCAGGCGACACTGTGCGCCTAGCGGCGAGGTGCGGAGGAGAACACCGGCTTCGTCTGACATGGGAGCCCATCGTATGGCAACACCACTCAACAGCGCGATGCAATCTGCTTTGAACGCGGCGATCGAACAGGCCGAGAAGAGCTGGCGCGAGGGCGGAATCCCGATCGGCAGCGCGCTCGTCGACGCCCACGGCACCATTGTGAGCGTCGGCCACAACCGTCGCGTGCAACGCGGCAGCGTGATCTTGCACGCCGAAATGGACTGTCTTGAAAACGCGGGGCGTCGGCGTGACTGGTCCACCCTGACATTGGTGTCGACACTTTCTCCCTGTTCGATGTGCTCTGGAACAGCAATTCTCTATCGCATTCCGCGCGTGGTCGTCGGTGAGCACCAATCGTTCCAGGGGCCAGAGAAGTGGATGCGAGACAACGGCGTGGAGTTGACCATCGTCGACGACCCGCGCTGTATCGCGCTCATGGAGCGGATGAAGCGAGAAAAACCAGCGCTCTGGGACGAGGACATCGGCAAGTAGTGTGACCGAAGCGTGAAACTCATTTAGACTCTTCGGTTCCATGCACGCAGCCCGCAGTCGCGTTTACATCACCGGTCTCGGTCCGATCTCGGCGTTTGGCGTCGGGATCGACCCGCTCTGGAGCGCGCTGGTCGAAGGCCGCTCCGCGATTCGTGCGATCAGCGGATGGGACGCGAGCGGCTTCACCTGCTCGGCCGCGGCACAGCTCGCGCCGGAGCTGTACGAGGTGAAGACGGCAGTGCCAAAGAGTTACCGCAAAGCGACGAAGGTCATGGCCCGCGACATCGAGTTTGCAGTCGGTGCGGCCGCAGAAGCGGTGCGCGACAGTGGTCTGGTGACGAAGGCAACCGAAGGCGCGACACCCACATTGCCGCCTGACCGCGTCGGCTGTCATATCGGCGCCGGGCTCATCGCTGCGGATATTGACGAACTCAGCGGCGCGCTCGCGACATCGCGCCGCGCCGACGGCACGTTCGACATCGCGCACTGGGGCGAGTCCGGCATGACCAATCTCACGCCGCTCTGGCTGCTGAAGTACCTGCCCAACATGCTTGCGTGTCACGTCACGATCATCCACGACTGCCAAGGGCCGTCGAACACAATTACGTGCAACGAAGCGAGCGCTGGACTTTCGATTGGCGAATCGATGCGCGTATTGCAGCGCGGTGCGGCTGACCTCTGTCTTTCCGGCGGCGCCGAGACGCGCGTTCATCCGATGGGTGTGCTTCGGCAGATCTTCGCCCAGCGACTCGCGCCAACGCCCGACGGTGTCGATCCGGCGACACTCGTCAGACCATTCGATGCACGCGCGGCTGGCACGATCCTTGGAGAGGGCGGCGGCATTCTTGTCGTCGAGACCGAAGCATCCGCGCGATCGCGCAGTGCAACGCCGATCGCGGAGCTCGCCGGTTTCGGCGCTTCGCAGTGTTTCTGCTCTGACACCGTCGGCGTGGCGCCGGAGAACGGCGATGAGATCGCCGACGCGATCGACCAAGCGCTCTCTGAAGCGAAGCTCACGCCCGCTGACATCGATGCCATCATCCCATTCGGTTCAGGCATTCCAGCCATCGATCGCATCGAAAGTGCCGCGTTACATCGCGCCTTCGGTACGCGAGCCCGCGCGATGCCGATTATCCAAATCACGCCATTTGTAGGCAATTGCGGAGCGGGCGCCGGAGCCATGGCGGTAACGATTGCAGCGCAGGCGCTTCGCACACAGCGGCTTCCGGCCCGCATCAACACCATCGGCTGCACAGAACTCGATGCGAATGCCTGCGCGTCACGTCCTGCGGCGCTCAAATCAATTCTCGTGACGACGACGAGCCTCGGTGGGCAGAATGCCGCCATTGTCGTTCGTGCCCTCGCCTGAACTCAAGCCATGTCTACTGCACCTCGCATCGTCATCACCGGCATGGGTTGGGTCACACCACTTGGGCACGACCTTGCGACCGTTTGGTCAAAGCTCATGACGTCGCAGAGCGGCATGGCACCCATCGATCGCTTCGACGCCCGCACGTTTCCAACAACGTTCGCGGCTCAAGTGCGCGATTTCGATTGGACGCGATTCGTGAACGATCCCTCGATTCACTCTGGCGCTGGACTAAACACCTGCTTCGCGCTCGGGGCGGCGCGGCAGGCGTGGCAACAATCGGGTCTCAACGCGTGGAAGGGTCTGAATCCACGGCGCGCCGGCATCTACCTCGGTGCGGGCGAAGGTGTGCTCGATACGCCGAACTACGTTGCGAGCAACATCGCGGGTTGGGATCCCAGCGCGAACAAGGTCGATGGTCGAAAGTGGGCTGAAACGGCGCTGCGCGTCATGACGGCGTCGAAAGAGATCGAGCAAGAGCCGAACATGCCGGTGTCGCATCTCGCGCGCGAGTTCGGGCTGCGCGGACCGGCGTACAACTGCCTCACCGCGTGCGCCGCGAGTACGCAAGCGATCGGCGAGGCATGTTCGATCTTGAAGCGCGGCGACGCCGATCTGATGCTGTCCGGTGGCACGCACACGATGATCCACATGCTCGGTGTCACCGGCTTCAACCGTCTCACTGCGCTCTCCACCAGCAAGGGCGATCCGACGAAGGCGAGCCGCCCGTTCGACCGTGATCGCGAAGGTTTCGTCATGGGTGAGGGCTCGGGCATGGTGGTGCTTGAGACGCTCGATCACGCCCGTTCGCGCGGTGCCCAGCCGATCGCAGAGATTGTCGGGTACGGATCCAGCGCCGACGCGTTTCGCATCACCGACATCCAGCCGGAAGGCAGGGGAGCCGCTGCGTCGATGTCGATGGCGCTGCGCGAAGCAGGGCTCGAGCCCCACGCACGTCGCGACGACGGTCGGCCCATGATTGATTACATCTCGGCGCATGGGACGAGTACGAAAGAGAACGACTCGATCGAGACGCGCGCGGTCAAGCGCGTGTTCGGCGACCTTGCCAAAGACATACCGATGAGTTCGGTCAAGAGCATGCTCGGCCACTTGATCGCCGCCGCAGGTGCTGTCGAACTCATCACGTGTGTGTTAGCTATTGAAAAGCAAATGCTCCCGCCGACGATCAACTACTCGAATCCAGATCTCGATCTTGATCTCGACTACGTACCGAACGTTGCGCGACCGGCGAAGATCGATCGCTGTCTCTCAAACTCGTTCGGGTTCGGCGGACAGAACGACACGCTGATTGTTTCGCGATTTGATTCCAGCTCGTCGGATAGTCGAGCTTCATGACCGGTCGGTGCCGACGCCGCATCGGATGGGCGCTTCTTTTCGTGACTGCGCTGACGGTGATCGCCGGCGTCGCGCTTCTGCGGACACCGTCATGGTGGTCGCCCGTCGCTGCGGAGAATCCCGCCGCGCTCGAAGCTGGCGAGAACTTCGAGAACGCCTGCATCAGCGAGTCGCATCGCGTTCGTCCGGAGAATCAACCGTGGGCGGTCCGAGTACGCGACGCCGAGGTGAACGCGTGGTTGGCAACGCGCTTACCGAAGTGGGTTGAGCATCTGGGCGCGTTGAGGCCGGGTGCCGCTCAGGTGCGATTCACCGAGGGAACGATTGAGCTGGCGACGGAGATTGCAGGTCTCCCCTCGATCGCGAGCCTGCGCATCGCACCGGTGGTCGCGAATGGCGCCATATCGCTTGGGCGCCAACGCGTCGCCGTGGGACGCTTCCCGCTCCCTGTCGCCCACAGTCTGGTGATTGCCCCGCTCGTCCGTTCGCTCGGCGGAAGCGATGCGCCAGACGAGTTGCAACTTGCAATCGCCCTCCTCGGCGGACAAGCGATCAAGGCGGAGTTCGAACTCGCAGACGGTCGTGTTGTCCGCGTGCGCGACATCGAGGTGCACGATGGCGAGATGCTTCTCGAGTTCGAGACAGCGCCCCCAGCGCGTCGACGCTAACAATCCGTGAACGAACACGGTCCCGCGCATCACGCCGGACCGTGTCAATACTTCGGTTGCGACAGCGCTGTCCGACTCAGGGCTTCTTGCCGAGCCCCGGCATGAAACTGCCGCGCGCGGCGAGCACCTTGTTCAGCATCTTGATGACGATGAAGACTGAGACGGCCACGATGAAGAACTCAATGAGCGTGTTCAGGAAGTTGCCGTACATGATCGCAACTTCTGGTTTGTCGATGACTTCCTTGCCCGCGTCGAGGTGTACCACCCGAGGTTGGAGCGAAATTTTCAAATCCTTGAAGTCGACGCCGCCGATCAGCCAGCCGAGCGGCGGCATCGCGATGTCGTTGACGATGCTGTTCACGATCTTGCCGAACGCGAGACCAATGATGACGCCGACTGCAAGATCAAGCGCGTTGCCCTTGATCGCGAACTCTCTGAATTCTTGAATAATGCCCATGTTTTGTTCGTCTCCTGGGTAGAGGTCGGTGCGGAAGCGAGCCGCCGATCGCTCGCGGAACTATCGCAGGAAACGGGTGCTTCTGCGAATTGTTATGGAAGCGTTGCAGCCCGCGCGCAGCGTCGATCGTGCGTTATCGTCGGGGCATGGACGAACGTTGCGGTGCGATCGATCGGGTCTGGCTGAACTGCGGGAGTCCCCCGGCGATTGCCGCCGCGCGCTGGATCGTTGATGAAGCAACGCGGGCGCAATCCGGTGGGACGGCAAGCCTCGATCTCGCCCAGTGGTTCATCGTCGTGCCGGGAGCTCGGGCTGGCCGACTGCTCATGAAAGCGCTGCTGATCGAGACTTCGCTGTGCCAGCGTTCGATTGTTCCGCCGACCATGGCTACTCCTGGCGCGTTGATCGAGCGACTGTTCTTCCTCGGTGACTGTCCGCCCCCGGCAACGTCACTCGAGCGCCAGCTCGCGTGGAGTCGCGCGCTCAGCGATGCGCCGACAGACGCGATTGCAACGTTGGTTCCCCGGACCAATACGCCGGTCGCGCGCGATTGGCTGCGCTTGGGCGCAGTGGCCGCGCGCCTCGAAGACGATCTCGCTGCCGGCGGCATGCGCTTCGAGCACGCGGCTCGCGGCGCCGAGGAGCTCGGAGGCCGCCGCGAGCGTTTCGACGCGCTGGCCGTTGTCGCTCCGGATGCTGAGCGGATTCTCGCAAACGCCGGTCTCATCTCTACGGACGAACACCGGCGCCGACTCTTGGCGGCAGGGGAAATTGGCTTCAAAAAGATTGTGGTGGTCGGAGCGCTCGATCTAGGTACGCCGCAACGAGCCGCGCTCGATCGCGCCGCTGCGGTGCTCGGGAGCGGAAGTGTCGCAGTACTTGTGGTAGCTGATGAAGCGCGAGCTTCGATGTTCGACCGCTTCGGGTGCGTCACCGATGCGTGGTTCGATGCAGACCTCCCAATTGCGAACGAAGCGATTCGCATGGCGAGCGCGCCCCGCGATCAGGCCGAGTGCGCGCTCCGAGTGATTGCTGACTTGTCTGCGGCTAACATTGGAATCGGGTGCGATGAAGTCACCGTTGCGCTCGCCGACCCCGAACTCGCCGCTGCGCTCAGGAGTGCCGGTCACGACGCAAACGTCCAGTTTCACGATGCAGCGGGGGAGCCGCTCCTCGTATCGCGGCCCGGGCGATTGCTTCGCGCCGCATTGCCGTGGGTGTGCGAACGGCATCCGCGCGATCTCGCTGCACTGGTGCGACTGCCGATTGTTGACGCCGTTCTCCGTCGTCGTCTCGACGGTGTAGACGCAGTGGCGTCGCTCGACGCGCTGCGAGTTGCGGCCGTCCCTGCAATCGTTCCTGCGACCGAGGACGAGCGATTCGGCGATCCAGCAATCTCCGATGTCGTGGCTGCGGCTGTGCAGATCATCGATGAACTGTTCGCTCCACTGACCGCGCGCGACGCATCGGCCGGTGCGATCACTGCTCTTCTTCAGAACGCCGAGTTTCGGTGGACCAAAGATGACGAGCCAGCCTTGCTCCGCCTCAACTCGATCGTTGCGAGTGTGCAGGAAATCCCGAGTGCGATTCAAACGCTCGAACCGCTGGTAGCCCTCGAACTAACGATCGAGCTGTCGAACGCCGAGGCAGTGCCGCAAGAGCCGCGCGGTTCGCCCGTCGAAGCGATTGGGTGGCTCGAGCTCTTGTTCGAGCCAGCGCCGCACCTCGTAGTTCTTGGAATGAATGCCGATTCGATACCCAGCGGAACGCGTCACGATCCGTTCTTGCCCGACTCGCTTCGGGCGAAGCTCGGCCTTGCGACACGACGTTCGCGCACCGCCCGCGATGCTGCACTGCTCGACGCGGTAGCCCGCCGCGCGACGACCCTCGTACTCATTGCCGGACGTGCGAACAACTCAGGAGATCCGTTGGCACCGAGCCCGCTCTTGGTCCGTTGCCGCGGCTCAGAGCTTGCGAAGCGGGTGCGGGCGATTTCGGATCCGGCCCGTGCGCTCGCCGGTAGTCGGCGATGGCGGCGCGCTGCAGCCGAGGTTAGTCGCTTCGTCGTTCCAGAAGTGTTCGCGTCTGCCCGCGAGGTGCCACGGATTTCAGTGACGAGTCTCAAGAGTTACGTCGAGTCTCCCTATCGCTTCTGGCTGTCGGCGATCGAGCGTCTCAACGATGTAGACGACGAGATCCGCGAACTCTCTCCGCTTTCTGTCGGGTCTCTTGCGCACGCTGCGCTCGAGCGATTCGCGAAGAACAAAGAGCTTTGCGATGTCGTCGGAGCGAGGACGATCGAGGCCGCGGTCATTCAGTCGTTTGATGATGCTGTACGCGCTGCGCACGGTACGACGCTGTTACCAGCGGTGAAGTTCCAAGTGGCCGCGCTGCGCGAGCGTCTCCGGCGGTTCGCTGCGTGGCAGGCACTGCACCGTGCATCGGGCTGGCGCATCTTCGCGAGCGAGTGGACGTTGCCGCGCGATGCAGTGCTTACTCCAGCGGGTGTCGCGCCGCTCGGCATCAGTGGACGCGTGGATCGCATCGATTTGCACGAGGAGACGCAGCGGTATCGCATCATCGACTACAAGACCGGCGAGTCGGGCCGTACGCCGCGCGAAGATCATCGCTCGGGTGCTGCCGGCGATGGCGAGTTTCTCGGTTTTCAACTGCCACTCTATCGGCGGTTCATGGCACCAGCGCTCGGTGTCCCCGCAGCTCGAATCGAAGTTGGCTACGTGCGGCTGCCACTCGAGCCCGCGCGTGATGGCTGGGTCGCGCTCGACTTTTCGGAGGCCGAGCACGAGGATGCTTGTCAGCGGGCGACCGAGATCGCGGCGTGTATTCGCAGGGGCGAATTTCCGCTTGAACGATCGAGTCGCGACGACGATCCCTTCCGGTTTCTGCTGCAAACGCCGGTGTTTGGCCCGCGGTTGCCCGTTGCGGAGGACGTGTCGTGAGTGCGCCGCTGAGCCATCTCCGGATACTCGCGTCAGCCGGGAGCGGCAAGACGTTCCGGCTCTCAGGCCGCATGATCGATCTGTTTCGTCGCGTTCGCGATCCGGGAACGGTTCTCGCGAGCACGTTCACGCGCGCTGCCGCTGCGGAGATTCGAGATCGCGTTCTGCGCCGGCTCGCCGACGCTGCTCTGTCGGCGCAAGATCGCGAGACGCTCGTTAGTGGTAGCGCGCTGGCGCCTCCAAGCGAGCGTGAGGCGGTCGCGCTCCTTGAGCGTGTTGCGCGCGATCCGGATCGATTGCAGATTCGGACGCTCGATTCGTTTTTCGCTGCCGGTGTCATGGCGTTCGGGCCAGAACTCGGGTTGCCCGCAAGCATGAGGGTGGTCGATCCCGCCGAAGAGGCAGCGCTCCGCGACGATGCGATCGGACAGCTTCTTGCGGGACCGTCGGCGAACGAGGTCGTCGCGACGCTGCATGCGCTCACGCGCGGGCATCCATGCGTTCGGGTGGCGTCGGAGATCGCTCGCGCGGTATCGCAGGTCGCATCGTTCGGCCGCGACGCGCTCGCTGGAGCATGGGATTGGCCGCCCCGCGCGGCGCCTTCGACTGATCGCGCTGACGTGCTTCGGCAACGTCTTGAGCGCACGAGCGCGGCGAATTCGAAGGCGATTGAGTCCGTGATCGTGAAAGACCGCGCGGCGCTTCGTGATGCCGCGTTTGACGATCTCGAGGTGTGGACGTCCATCCTGAATCGAGGAATCGGACCGAAGGTGGTGACGGGCGAATCCACGTTCAGCCGTGTCGACATTCCCGGCGATGTGTATGCGCTCTACAGCGACCTCGTCGCGTACGCCTACGACGTCGCGTACGCCGAGTACTCAAGGCGCACGGCTGCAACTGGTCGGCTCGTTGACGCATTCAACGCTGCGTTCGCGGTGCTGAAGCGGGAGCGCGGGCTCGTCACGTTCGAAGACCTCGTGTTCGCAATCGCCGACAAGAGCACGCGTCCCGATGAGGACGAGCTGTTCTTTCGCCTCGACGGTCGAATCAGCCATCTTCTGCTTGACGAGTTTCAAGATACGAGCGCGGTGCAGTGGCGCGCGATTCGACCGATCGTCGACGAAATCACCGCTAGTGACGCTGCCGACCGCAGTTTCTTCGTCGTTGGTGATCTCAAGCAGTCGATCTATGGATGGCGCGGTGCATTGCCCGAGATCCTCGGTCAGATCGAGTCGCTCATTCGCGAGAACGGCAGCACAGTCGAGATCGACGACGAATCGATGTTCGTCTCGTATCGATCGTCACCCGTGGTGCTCAAGGCCGTCGACGACATCTTCCTGCCGTTTGCTTCCAATCCGGGAGTCCCCACCGATGTCGTTGTAAGCGACGCGGTGGAGAGTTGGCTCGGCTACTGCGAGCCACATCAGGCGCACGCGACGTCGCTGCCCGGACGGGTCGAGTTGCACTTCTCAAAGAAGGCTGGACGAGCTAACTCCCGCGAACAATCAGCCGCGACGCTTGAAGACGCAGCACAGCTCATACATCGCATGCATCGTGAGCATGCCGGCGCGTCGATCGGAGTACTCACGAGGCGGAATGCGCCGGTGTCACACCTGTTGAATCGGCTTCGATCGCTCGGAGTGGCGGCGAGCGCGCGCGGCGTTGGTTCGTTGCTCGACGCTGCGCCGGTGAATGCGCTCATTGACGCGCTCGTCTTCGCGGATCATCCCGACGACACGATCGCGTGCTTTCACGTGGCGCACTCGCCGCTTGGTGAGTTGCTTGGCCTGCATGGCGACGATCATCAGCGGGAGCGCACTGAAGCGCGCCACGAGTGCAGTCGCGCGATTCGTTACACGCTTGAGAAGGACGGATTCGCGGCGACGCTGCGGTCGTGGAGCGACAGGATCGCCGGGTCAGTAGACGCGCGGGAAGCTGATCGCATCGCGCTGCTCATCGAGCTCTCGTCGGCGTACGACGGCGTCGATGGACCGTTGCGATCGGCTGAGGTAGCACTCGCGCTGCGATCAACGGATCTCGATCAACCAGGCGGCGGATCGGTGTCGATCATGACAATTCACCAGTCGAAAGGGCTGGAATTCGATGCCGTCGTGCTCTGTGACCTCGATCAACCATTCTCGGTGAAACCAGCGCTGGCAGCCGTCCGGCAGGGACTTGTCGGTCCGTACGAGCGGTTGTTGCGGTGGCCACCCGAAGCTCTGCGCAACGCAGACCCGGAGTGGCAGACGATGGCTGCGTTGATGCGCTCCGAGCAGTACCGCGAGTTCCTCAGCCTGTTGTACGTTGCGACAACTCGAGCGAAGCAGATGCTCGTTGCCGTGGTCGCGCCGCCGACTATTGCCAAGGATGGATCGATAGGATTCTCGACGAGTTTCGCGAGCATCCTGCGCGGAGCGTGGGCACCCACCGCGACGGAGCCGGGTTGCGTCTACACGAACGGCGATCCGCACGCGCTTGCTGCGAGCGCGGTCAAGCATCGCGACACGGGATCTCATGCGGGCGCAGGTGCTGGCCGGCCGGTGCATCTGAAGCCAGCCTCAGGACTTCGCGCGCTACGGGCAGCGAGTGCCTCGGCGCGAGCGGACTCACCGCAGCGAGTGCCGGGAGAAGTGATCGACGCCGAGCGCGGCGCAGCGATCGATCGCGGTGTTGCGTACCACGCGATGTTAGAACGAGTTCGTTGGGTGGAGCATGGTCTGCCGAGTGAGGATGAGTTCGTCGCGGCTGGCTTGCGAGCGATTCCGCGAGCCGAGCCCACGTTGCTGCGGGCAATCGCGCGATCGGTGACGGTCGCGCTGGCGCGTCCAGAGATCTCCCGCCTGTTTGCGCTCCCCGCGACACCGATCGAACTGCTGCGCGAGTGGCCGTACGTGCGCCTCGATCGTGAGGGCCGCATCGAAAGTGGGACGATCGATCGCGTCGTTCTCGATCGCTCTGGCGACCGCGTTACGGGCGCTCGCATTATTGATTTCAAGACCGAAGCGACCGACGAGGCAGACTCCACGGGGCGAGCTCAGCGTTATCGAGTTCAGCTGGAGGCCTACCGCACGGCGATTTGCGAGCGATTTGCCGTGGATCCCTCCCGCGTTTCGGCGTGCGTCGCCTTCGTTGAGGCCGGCGTGGTCGTCACCTTGCCGGGGTGATCGCAGGGGCTGGGTTCTACGGGTTTTCTCGTACACTTCCGCACTCTTTCGACCGCACGATTCTCTTACGGACTGATCGCTTCCATGCCCTCGATCACGATCAACGGCACTACCCACGAGTTCACGCCTGGCAAGTCGATCCTTGAGGTCGCGCTCGCTAACGAGACGGAGATTCCGCACTACTGCTACCACCCGGGGCTCTCGGTGGTGGCGAGCTGCCGCATCTGCCTCGCCGAAGTCTGGATGCCGAATGCGAAGACCGGAAAGCTTGAGCCGATCCCGAAGCTCGTTCCCACGTGTCAACAAGCCGCGAGCGACGGCATGGTCGTGTACTCGGATAGTCCCAAGGCGATCGCCAACCAGAAGGCGGTGATGGAGTACCTGCTCATCAACCACCCGGTTGATTGTCCGGTGTGCGATAAGGCAGGCGAGTGCCATCTTCAGGACTACTCGTACCAGTACGGTCGTGGCACCAGTCGATTCGAAGAAGCCAAGATCAAGCAACCGAAGAAGGACGTTGGCCCGAACATTCTGCTGTATTCCGATCGCTGCATCATGTGCACTCGTTGCGTGCGTTTCACGCGCGAAGTCACGGGTACTGGCGAGCTGATGGTCGACGGTCGCGGAGCGCAAGAGCAGATTGATGTTTTCCCCGGTTTGGCGCTCGACAACGAGATCGCGAGCAACGTCATCGACATCTGTCCGGTCGGCGCTCTCCTCGACAAGGACTTCCTCTTCCAGCAACGCGTGTGGTACCTGAAGCGCACTCCGTCGATCGACGGCATCACCGCGAGCGGCGACAACATTGCGATAGAGCACAATGAGGGCCGCGTTTACCGCCTGAAGCCGCGTGCGAACCTCGACGTGAACAAGTGGTGGATTACCGACGAGGTGCGATACGGGTGGAAATTCGTGCACCGCGAGGATCGTCTCGTGATGCCATTCATCAAGGGATCAGACGCATTTGAGCGAAGAGAAGCGCAGGACGCGTGGGACACCGCAGCGTTGCGCGTCGATGCACAAATGAAGTCGCTGGGTTCGATCGCTAACAAGCGTCTCGCACTCTTGGTGAGCCCAATGCTCACGTGCGAGGACGCGTTCCATTTGGCTACCTATGCGCTTTCCGTCGACAGTAATGCGCTGATCGCCGTCGGTCCGATTCCGAAGCATGGAGTAGACAAGACGTTTCCAGGCGGATTTACCGTCTATGCAGAGAAGGCGCCAAACGCGCGCGGAGTACGGCGCGTGCTTGAAGCGGTCGCCCGCGGCAAGAAGGTCGAGGATTACGCTGGCTTTAAGCGCGAAGTGCAGAAGCCAGAGTTTGGCGCAGCGATCGTGACCGGCAACTACCCGAGCGACTGGATCACGCCGGATTTCCTGCGTGCGTTGTCGAAGGTGTTTGTCGTTGCGATCGACACGTTGCCAAGCGCGCTGACTGCGCTCGCGGACGTCGTCCTGCCCGGTGCGACGTGGACCGAAAAAGCTGGCACGTTTGAGAACGCGAAGAACCGTCTCCAGAGTTTCCCCGCCGCAATTCCGGCCACCGAATTTTCACGCGGCGAGGCGCAGATCGCGCTTGAACTGTCCGGCGAGTGGAGTGGTCGTGCCACGCTGGGGTTCGACGCCGCTGCGACGCGGGCCGCTATGGCCAAGGTTCTTGGCCTCGAAGAGTTCGCGTCGGCGCATCAGCCGCACGACGAGCATGAGCGAGTTGATAGCGACATGGTGATGGTGGAGTTGTGATCGCACGTGCCTGAAGCTCCACCGTCTCCACTCGTCTGCGCGAGATGCGATTACGACCTGCGGACGATCGCGGAGTCGGGTGTGTGCCCCGAGTGCGGGCTTCCTGTCGATGAGTCGATTCGCGTTCTCGGCGGATGGACGAGGCCGCGATTGTTCGCGTTGCGCTACACCATTTGGGCGTATCTACTCTCGGTGGTGACGTGGTGCGGGTTCGGCATCGCGCTGGCGAGAACCCCCACTTTGACGTTGCGGGTGTTCGCAGCGGTGGTGCTCGCGATCCACGCGACCTGCCTTTGCTATGCGGCGATCGCAGGTACGTACTCGTCGTCGCGTCAGCGGAAGCCGCTGCGGGCAGGCATCGTTTGGGGACTCACATTTCTCATCGCCATGGCGGGTCTGTTCGTGATCCTCGCCGCACTTCGAGCCGTGTCGATCGCGGACGCGACGGTGAAGTCATACTTCGTGATCGCGGCCATCACCCGCGTCGTGCTCGGCGCATTTGCGGCATGGTGGCTGATCATGGCCCGACAGTCGCTCATGCACGGCGGGAGCGCGCTCGGAAAGTGGTCGATTGCCTCGTTGGGACTCGTGATCGCAGCTTGGGCTGCGCTCGGAATCGCGCTGGGCGCTGGTTACTTGTGGTCGACGTGGCTCTGGTCCCGCGTTGAGTTGTTAGGCGGGCTCGCAGTCGGGCTCGATCCGCTCGCGTCGCTTTTCATTGCGTGCGTTTCGCTGACGATGTTGAGGCTGATCAAAGAACGGCTGGCGGCGAGCGAGCCGCGCGGCACCCTACCGGAACAACCCGTCCAGTAGCTCGACCACACCCTTGCCTTGCGTCGCGATTGTCTCGTAGATCCTCCGGCCACTTGCGATGTCGAGCAGTTCGCGCACGAGTTTTGCTTCTCCCGCGTGATCGGCCTTGTTCACGACGAAGAGATCGGCGATCTCGAGGATGCCCGCCTTGTCCATCTGGACCGAATCGCCCATACCGGGCACGACGACAACCGCGGTGCGATCAACGAAAGAACGAATCGCGACATCGTTCTGGCCAGCACCAACCGTTTCGATAATGAGCTTGTCGTAGCCCGCGCCGCCGATCAGTTCAATGATGTCGGGGAGTGTCGCGTAGTCCTCGCCAATGATGGCGAGGGAGCGGTAGAAGATTCCTTCATCGACGACGTTGAAGTCGACGCGAAGGCGATCGCCTAACAACGCGCCGCCGGTGATGGGGCTCATTGGGTCAAACGCAACGACCGCGATCTTCTCGCCGCGGCGCACCGCTTCGCTCGCCATGGCCGCCACCAGCGTGCTCTTTCCGGCTCCGGGCGACCCGGTGATGCCGACTACCTGCTTCGGCCTCTTCCGCGGGGAGTCCTTGGGTGTGAGCTTCGCGTGCGCCAGAGAGATTCGACGCGCGAGTTGTGCCGCAGGGTTGGTGCTGGCGAGCGGACCGTACGTCTTCGTCGCGTCGCGGACGCTGTCGACGATCTCTTCCATCGTTGTGCCGGTATGAAAGACGCGATGGACCCCGGCGTCGATAAGCGTTTTTACGTCTTCTTGGGGAATGATGCCGCCGACGTTGATGACCATGTCGGGGCGTCCGACCTTGGCGCACTCGTCGAGCAGCCGCGGCACGAGTACGAGATGTGAGTTACTCATCATCGACGCCGCGACGACATCTACATCCTCATCGCGAGCCGAGATCGCAAGGCTTCGCGGCGTCTGCCAGAGGCCCGAATAGATGACGTGTACGCCGCTGTCGCGGAGGACACGGGCGATGAGCTTCACGCCGCGGTCGTGTCCGTCGAGCCCCATCTTGCCCAAGAGAACGCGAGGGCGATGCGGAAGCTCGGCGCATCGATCTACTTTGGCGATCGCGGTCGTCGGCTCGTTGATAGCGTGAGGCATGGCGGCTCCGTTGCGCCGAGCCGTCAATGCCTCGGCGGTCGGGCCACTATATCGCCGCGATATCGATCGGGTGTGCGCTGGCGCAACGCAGAGGCGTTACGCGGACGCTTGCGTGGAGTCGGTGGAGTTGTCCGCCTCGCGCTCGGCCTTCTCCGCGGCTTTCGCCGCTTCCTTCCGCGCGTCGCGAGCGTCCACGGTCCAATCGTCGGGGTAGATTCGATGCGCAATCGCGCCGACGATGAGGTGGAGATTCTTGTACGCGTAGTCGTCGAGTACCGATGTCGCGCCGCTTGGGAGCGTGATTGTCGCCATCGACTTGCTCATCCAGCGGCTCATGTCGATCGACACGACGTCATCGAGCTTGCAGGTTCCCTCGGGGACGTGCAGCACGCCGTCGTCGTCGACCTCGTAGTGCCTTCGCGCCATCTTGATGAGCGGCCAGACAAACATCGGCGTACCGAGAATGCCGCAGCCAATGACGTAGAGCCAGAGCTGAACCGCCCGGTTGTAGCTCGCCGGTTCGATCGGTGGCTCTTTGTATTTTGCGGTGAGCAGAGCAGACTTGGTTTCGTACTCGGCTACGTCCTCAGCGCTGAGTGTGCCTCCCGAGGTTCGCTTCGACGCCAATTCTTCTGTCCGCGCTTTGAGGGCGCTGAACTCGGCGAACGCGGCTTGGTCGCGGGGGATCTTGACCGAGAAGTCATACCAGCCCCACACGCCAAATCCGAGGCAAACCAAGGCGTAGAGCGGCTTCAAGTAGAGATGGCGGGGTTGGATCGAGGTTCGAATCGCCATGTCGAGTGGTCGAAAGTCGTTTCGTGGATGTCGGACGCAATGAGAAGGGAGGTATCGACCGGACGAAAGAGTCACCCGCTCGATTCCCGCAGGAAGGTAGCTGAGGGGAAGCAGGTCCGCGAATCGAGGCGCGAGAATCTGTCGGACTCGGTAAATCGGCGCAGTCACGCTTGGCGGTGCGGCGAGAAGGAGCTACGTTGCAGTCTTCCCGGAGGTGTCATATTTCTTGGCGTTTCACCCAGAGTGCGACCTGCGTCGCATCGTTCGTCCTTCTCGCTCTATCGGGTCCATCCTTCGCCTCGTGCCCCTCCGACTTGACCGGCGACGGCATCGTTGATGCCGCCGACATTGCGTCGGTCCTTGGGGCTTGGGGCGGCCCGGGGTCTGGTGACATTACCGGCGACGGCATTGTGGACGGGGCGGACCTCGCGGCGGTGCTCGGCGCATGGGGCGCGTGCCCGTCAGGAGAGCCGCCGCTTCAGCGCGAGCTCGCGTCCGTCCAACTCGCGAGCCACCCATTCGCAAACTTCGTGCAAAGCTTCAACGCGGGCAGCACAGTGTTTGTGTCGCTCGACCCAGCGCTCGTCGCGGGCGTCACCAACGCGGTGGCCGACGTGTACGTCGTAGCCAATCGATCGCAAGTGGATTGGGATGCGGACGCAGTGCTGGTCGATGCTCGCGGCGCGCCCGACGTCGTGACGTTCGGAGCGACGCTCGCGACGTGTGTGAAGTCGCTGGCGACAACGACGTTGTTAGCGGGGGACGTCCTCAACATCGGCCGCGGCTACGACCTGGTGGTGGACCTCAATCGAAACGGCGTCCTCGACACGGGCGACGTGATCGATGGCCGTGGCGACGCTCCCGGGTTCTGGATGGTCGCCTCGCTCACGGCGGCAGGCCCGCTTGCCGTGACTCAGATCAATTCCTTTGACACGAACTACGCCCCGATCATTAGTACGTTCCAGCTTGAACGCATCTATTACCCGACAAACATCCAGTCGCTCGATCCGCTTCCGCTGGTCGTGATCAGTCACGGAAATGGACACCAGTACACCTGGTACGACTACCTCGGCCAGCACCTCGCGAGCTGGGGTTACATCGTGATGTCGCACCAGAACAACACGGGTCCGGGCATTGAGACAGCGTCGACGACGACGCTCCAGCACACCGCCGCGTTCATTTCGCTTCAAGCATCGATCGGCGGCGGCGCGATTGCTGGCAAACTCGATGCAGACAAGATCATCTGGATTGGTCACAGTCGCGGAGGTGAGGGCGTCGTTCGCGCCTACGACCGCATCTTCGACAATACGTTCGTCCCCGTGAACTATTCGCTCGGCGACATCAAGGTCATCTCAACCATTGCACCGACCGACTTCCTCGGCACAAATTCTGCGACTCCGCACGGCGTGCCGTATCACCTCATCTATGGTGCCGCCGACGGTGACGTGTGCGGTTGTCCTGACAATGACATCGCGGACTCCTTCAATCTCTTCGAACGCTCGACGGGTGAGCGCGCCTCGACCTACGTGCACGGTGCCGATCACAACGACTTCAATTGCTGCGGCGTGAATGATTTCTCGGGGCCAGCGGGCACCGCGATCGGGACTGCGGGAGCACAGTCGGTCGCAAAGGCCGCGTTCCTCGCGGTCATTAAGTACCACGTCGCTGGACAGCAAGCGGCGAAGGAGTACCTCTGGCGCCAATATGAAGATCTGCGACCACTTGGCGTTGCAGGCACGATCACCGTTGACCTCGACTACAAGGATCCGAACGCGACCAACGCAATCATCGACGACTTTCAGACGAACTCAGCGACAACGCTGAGTTCGTCCGGTGGCGCGGTCGTGCTCACTGTGTCGAACATCAGCGAAGGCCTGATGAACGACAACAACACGAGCTTCACGACGCAGACCTCCGACCCGAAGAACGGCATGGTCCGCGGCCGAACGACGGACACGACGCGCGACGTGATTTTCGACTTCACAACGCCTTCGACGGTCGAGTTCACCGTCGTGCCAGTACTCGAAGACTTCTCAGGCAGCACCTATCTATCGTTGCGTGCCGCCCAAGGTACGCGCCACGCGCAGACGGTCGCGCTTGCTGGAACACTCACGTTCAGCATTACGTTAGTCGACGCGAACGCTATTGCGAGCACGATCAACATCGGTGCGTATGGTGGTGGCGTGCAACGTCCATATCAGCGCACCGGTGCCGGAACTGGTGCCGGATGGCAGAACGAGTACGAGGTCATTCGTGTGCGTCTGACCGACTTCTTGGCCGGTGGGACAGGCATCGACCTGTCCAAGATTTCGACGGTGCGGCTTTCGTTCGGCGCTGGAGCGGGCTCGGACAAGGGCCGCGTCGCCATCGACGACATCATGCTCGACAAGGACTAAACCGCGACGAAGTCGCACACGACACTGACGATCGCACGCGGAGCCCATTCATGAAGACCTGCATCACCAGAACTTTTGCATTCACGCTGATGACAACGATCGCGGCGGCGGCCATGCTCGCAGCCGACGTCTCGCCGCAGCAGGCGACGCCGAAACAGATCACTGATGTGTCACCGATCCCAACGACCCCCGCCGCAATTCGAGAACTGGTGCTCGCGCGCCCGTTCACGCTTGAGCGCGGATATGTCCACGAGTACCGCAAGGAGAAGCCACAGGTCGATGCTGGCATGATCATCGTCGTCCGTGTGGACAGTGATCTGGCACGGGCGCGACAGGTCGCACAGCCTGTCCTCATGGTTGGGGCTCAAGTGGTCGAGCCGATGAACGTTGGCTACGCGAGCGGTTTTCTCGTTGCGATTGTTCCAGCACAGCGCAAGACTGATGGCACGGTCGACCTCGACTTGGCGAAGACTCCGATCTACTTCGGTCAGCCGGAGTTGCCCGAGACGATGGACCAAGTGTGGGTCGACGCGCAGCGGCGCGCGGCCGAAGCGTCGGGGCTCAAGCCGGTCGCCGGTGGCGTAGCGGAGGCTGCACTTGCGCGCGGCGGCACAATCGCGAAGCTCGCCGATCGCGAAGCGCTCGACCGAGCCATCGGCGCGCTCGTTCGAACCTATGCCGTCGACGAGACCGAGCGAGCGGATCAGCTTGAGGGAAAAATTGACTCGACCCCGCGCGTCGTGAAGTAAATCAGGCTCGCCGATGCGAACTCGCCCGACGTCAGCTTGCTGGCGACGCTGGCGCGGTGCCCTCGACGTCGGGGTCTACTTTGCTGCGCGCCACGTTGAAGTCCGCTTGGGGCGCGATGTCGTAGATCACGAGGCTTGTCGAGCGCGGCTTCCAGCGCGTGAGGAGATCGACATGACCTGGGTTGCGCGAATACGCCTCGTAGGCTGCGAGGCCATGAAAGTCGATCACCAGTCCGACGTCATAGTCGCTCCGGACTTCCGGTCGATCGGTCCGGTAGGGTGAACCGCGCCAGTAGTTCTCGACGCCCGGAATCGGTGCGAGCAGGGTGTCCATTTCGTGAATGAGTTCGTCCGCCTCCTGTGGGTCGATCAGCTTCACGAGGACGACATGCCGAATCGAACTGGCGTCCGCCTCGGCAGAAGGCTCGAACGGAGAGCGCGGCGCGCTGGTGCATGCGGTGATCGCGAGTGCGGAGAGGACGGCGATTTGTCTCATCATTGGTCGCTTCGAGCGTTCGTTAGTACGCGGGCTGGATAGCGCTCGCCGCCCTCGATTGCGAGAGGCAGGCGATTTGACGCAATCGGTGTCGGGCAGGTCGCCCACTCGGTGAACGAGCAGGGCGGGCTGTAGGCGCGATTGAAGTCAATCGTCACGGGCTGTGCTGCGATCGGAGCATCGACATCGAGGAACCGTCCGCCGCCGTAGGTCGACTCTCCGTTCGTTGTGTCGCCGAACACGACGAAGAGTGAGCCCGGCGCGCCCGCTGTTGCTGCGAGCGCGAACGTGTATCCACGAACGCTCCCGCGCAGTGTCGCGGCGAGTGGTTGGTGTTCCACGAAACCGCGGACGTTGGTCACGTCGATACTCGCGCCGCTTGGAGGCTCTTCGACGATGGCTTCCACCACGAGCGACGGGTCGAATGGAAAGCAGGCGATTCCACCAAACGTGGTGCGCACCGGGCTCTCGTTGTCCTTCACGCGCAGCGCGAGCTTGCTGTTTCGGCGGACAAGTGTGATGGTCAGTGGGCCGTCGCGCAGCACAGTCGGCGCGCCTTTGTCGTCGGCGGTGAGCGCAATCGTGTCGATCGGTTTGCCGTCAGCGGTAATCTCGGCGGGGGCACGACCGTGCGAATCGAGATCGGCCGCAAAGTTCACGTTGTCACCCTCGACAAGGAACGCTCCGATGCGCTCTGCCGTTGCGTGCTCGTAGCGAAGACGATTCGCTGGCGCGCGACCGATCGGCCAAACGCCGTCTTCGAGGAATGCGAGATCAATCAGCGTCAACCATCCGTCATTCGCTTCGAGCTTGCGGAGGCGTTCGTCGTGCCAGCGAATCCAGTTTGCCGGGGGAGTCGTTGCAGGCATCGGTAGTGATGATTCGGCGCGCGGTGGCGATGTGCACGCGCTCGCGGCAAAGGCGAGGAAAAGGATCGAGAGGAGACGCACTGGTTGCAGACTAACGCATATGGGTTGCGAGCAGTTGGGCGGATGCGGGCAGCGGCGAACTCTCAAGCGAGAGAGAACTCGCCGCAGCGCCGGGGCGAAGGGAATGCGAGGGAACCGAGGACAGGCGAGGCGTGGCAGGAGCGGGCGGCAGCGAATCTCGACTCGGCCGCGATTGACGTGAGTGCGATCGTCCCTTTGAATTCGGAGTCAGTCGCGCGTCGCTGCGCGGAATGGTGTCTGACACCCTATGGCTCTTTGCCTATGGGTGTCAGACACCCAGCGTTCGCGATGGCGGGTGTCAGACACCAATTCTGCGTCGCCGCTGGGTGTCAGACACCTTTCCTGCGTCACTGCGGGTGTCAGACACCTTTCCTGCGTCACTGCGGGTGTCAGACACCCTTCCTGCGTCACTGCGGGTGTCAGACACCTTTCCTGCGTCACTGCGGGTGTCAGACACCTTTCCTGCGTCACTGCGGGTGTCAGACACCTTTCCTGCGTCACTGCGGGTGTCAGACACCTTT